>Ga0310826_100039_pt1 | contig 268851 bp, 201 predicted proteins | sample WT_ome_FD_201306 | JGI IMG/M metagenome (GOLD analysis project Ga0310826, IMG submission 201306) | Sorghum-adapted microbial communities enriched on wild type (WT) sorghum from Joint BioEnergy Institute, Emeryville, California, United... ... | reverse complement strand
GGAGGGGCAACTCCCACGGCGGCGATCAGGCCGCCAGGAGGTGCCGACGCACTGACGGCTCGTCACCCCCGCCGAGTGGGACATTTTCAGTCGCCATAAGTGGGACATTTTCGATCGCCATTGACATCTTCACCCATCGCCTGCCTCCAGGTGCACTTCCGTCGCTGGTTGCGGAGTCCCTAACCGCGTATCATATTACGACCTCCAATGCATAAGGATGAGGTTCGCGATGGATCGCCGGCCGTGGCCCGTCGTGGGCTCGACGGCACGCAGTAGCGGCGCATCGCGATTCTATGGCCCTGGGCGCCGGTTGTCCCAGAGTTCCGTGGTCGAGCGTTCGACCGGGTGAGGGGCAACCTCCTACCCACCCCGAGAGCAAGGAGGCGAGAAGGCCGGTCGACCGGCGAGACGCCGGTCGGCGCGCAAGTGCTGTGGAGAACGGTAACCCGAGAGAAGTGCCCGGCGCCCGGCGGCCCCCGCAGGCCGAGGGAGTCGGGAGAGACGGCGTGTCTGAGTATCCTTCGACCTCTGCTTCCCAGGAGGCAACTCGATGAACAAGCTTCGTTGGCTACTTGCGGCATTGCTGGTCGTAGCCATGGTCCCGGCGGAGGGTACCGCGCAGCAGCGCGGTTCGATCCGCGGCCAGGTGACCGACCAGAGCACCGGCCGGCCGATCGCCGGGGCGCAGATCGTCGTCGTCGGGACGGCGCTCGGCACGGTGACGAACGACCAGGGCCAGTTCGCGATTCCTGCGGTCGCGGCCGGCACGCACACCCTGGAGATCTCGTTCTTGGGCTACAAGCAGGTCCGGACGCAGGTGACGGTCACGGCCGGCTCGCCGGCGACGGTCGAGGTCCGGATGGAGGCCGACGTCCTGAACCTCGATGAGCTGGTGGTCGTCGGGTACGGCGCGGAACGGCGGCGCAACATCTCCGGCTCGATCAGCTCGATCCGTCCGGAGCAGCTCCAGGAGCTGCCGACGCCGTCGGTCGAGACGGTGCTGCAGGGCCGGATGCCGGGCGTCCAGGTCACGCAGAACTCGGGGAACCCGGGTGCGGCGATCTCGGTGCGCGTCCGCGGCGCCTCGTCGATCTCGGCGGGGAACCAGCCGCTCTACGTCGTCGACGGCGTTCCGATGACCCAGGGGAACTTCTCCGGGATCAACGGCTCCTTCGGCGGCCAGGACATCGATGCGCTCTCGGACCTGAACCCGAACGAGATCGAGCGGATCGAGGTTCTCAAGGACGCGTCGGCCGCCGCGATCTACGGCTCGCGCGCCTCGAACGGAGTGGTCCTCATCACGACGAAGCGCGGCGTCGCGGCCGCCGAGCGGCCTCAGATCAACTTCAACGCGTACTACGGGACGCAGCAGGACTGGAAGCGCGTCGAGTTCCTCAACACCGATGAGTACATCGAGGTCTACAACGAGGCTCGCCGGAACCATCCGGACCCCGCTCGGCGCCACCCCGCCTACTTCGGGTACGTGGATGACGGGGTGGACAACGTCTGGGAGCTCGATCGGATCAATACGGACTGGCTCGACCAGATGTTCCGCTCCGCGCCGATGTACAGCATGACCGGGTCGATCGCGGGCGGCACCGAGCGCACGCGCTACTTCGTCTCGGGGACGGTCTTCTCGCAGGACGGGATCGTCCGGGGCTTCGGCTACGAGCGCCTGAACGGCCGTCTGAACCTCGACTACACCGCGAGCGACCGGCTGACCCTCGGCACGAACGTCGCGCTCACGCGCGGGCTGACGGAACGCGCTCGGAGCGACAACACGATCTACGGCCCGTTCGCCAACGCGATCGCGAACCCGCCCTTCGAGCCGGTCTACAACGAAGACGGCACGTACTACGAGACGCTGTACGCCAACCCCGTCGGCCTGGCGAAGGAGAACTACGCCGAGGAGCGGAGCGTCCGCGTCCTGGGGAACACCTTCGCCAACTTCCACCTGACCCCGGACATCGACATCCGTGCGAGCGTCGGGCTCGACCACCTGAACCTGCGGTCGTACATGTACGACTCGCCGATCGTCGGGCCGGCGGTCGGGAGCAACGGCTCGGCGGTCGTCTCCGACCGCTACGTGACGAAGCTCCTCTACGAGGGGACCGCGACCTTCTCGCGCGACTTCGGTGAGAACCACGCCTTCTCGGGGGTCGTCGGGACGAGCTACGAGCAGAACACGAACGAGTTCAACCGGGTCACGGGGCAGCAGTTCCCCACCGAGTACTTCCGCTACCTGACCTCGGCGGCGACGATCACGGATGGGACCTCGTCGCTGAGCGACTGGTCGCTCATCTCGTACTTCGCCCGCGTGAGCTACAGCTTCGCGAACCGCTACTCCGCGACGGTGAACCTGCGGACGGACGGCTCGTCGCGCTTCGGTGCGGACCGTCGCTTCGGGACCTTCCCGTCGGCGTCGTTCCTCTGGCGCGTGAGCGAGGAGTCGTTCATGCAGGATCAGGGGCTCTTCAACGACCTGGCGCTGCGCGTCAGCTACGGTCGTACCGGGAACCAGCAGGACCTCGGTGACTTCGCCTCGCGCGGCCTCTATGCCGGCGGCGCGAACTACGAGGACCTCCCCGGGATCTATCCCAACCAGCTCGCCAACCCCGAGCTGAAGTGGGAGACGACGGACCAGCTCGACATCGGGACCGATTTCACGGTCCTCGGCAACCGCCTGTCCGTCACCCTCGACTACTACATCAAGAAGACGAAGGACCTGTTGGTCGAGCGGCCGGTGCCCCAGACGACCGGGTTCTCCTCGATCTGGTACAACGTCGGCTCGATGGAGAACCGCGGGATCGAGCTGACCGCCCGTGCGCAGCTCCTGCGCGGCGGCCAGGATGGCCTGAACTGGACGGTCGACTTCAACATTGCCAAGAACGACAACAAGGTCACCGAGCTCTACAACGGTGAGCCGATGAACTTCGGCTTCGTGAGCCGCGTCGAGGAGGGTCAGCCGCTCGGTGCCTTCTACGGCTACGTGACGGATGGCATCTTCCGCACGCCGGAGGAGGTCGCCGCGCACGCCTTCCAGTCGACGGGGACGGCGCCGGGGGACATCCGGTTCAAGGACCTGAACGGTGACGGCGTGATCAACGACGACGACCGGACGATCATCGGCTCGCCGTGGCCGGACTTCACCGGCGGTCTGACGAACACCCTGTCGTACCGCGGGTTCGACCTGAGCCTCTTCGTGCAGTTCTCGCAGGGGAACGAGATCTACAACGCGAACCGGATCTACCAGGAAGCGTACGGCCTCGGGTACCTCGACAACATGACGAAGCGGGCGCTCGAGCGCTGGACGCCGGAGAACCCCGATGCCAAGGAGCCGCGTGCGGTTTGGGGCGACCCGAACAACAACATCCGCGACTCCGACCGGTTCATCGAGGACGGCTCGTACATCCGCCTGAAGAACGCGGTGCTCGGCTACACCTTCCCGCAGTCGGTCGCGGGGCGTTTCGGGATGCGGAGCCTGCGGGTCTACCTGCAGGGCCAGAACCTGCTGACCTCGACGAATTACAGCGGGTTCGACCCCGAGGTGAACTACGCGGGTGAGCACGGCGTCACGCGCGGCACCGACTTCTATACCCTGCCGCAGGCGCGGAGCTTCACGGTCGGCTTCAACGTCGGCTTCTGAGCGGGAGAGAACGAGCGATGACGATGAGAACGATGCGGTGGCTCGCGCTGGCGGCTCTGGTGGCCGCGTGCGAGGAGCCCCTCAACACCAATCCGACCGACGCGATCGACTCCGGCGACGCGCTGACCACCGCGCGCGGCGTCGAGCTGGCGGTCATCGGGGCGTACAGCGCGCTCCAGACGAATGCGCTCTACAGCCGGGAGCTGACGGTCTACCCGGAGATGTACGCGGACAACCTGGATTTCACCGGGACCTACGGCACGGATTTCCAGGTCTCGCTCCGGGACATCCTCGCGACGAACACCGCGATCGAGGCCGCCTGGGCCGACAGCTACGATGCGATCAACCGGGCGAACAACGTCCTCAAGGCGATCCCGGAGGTCTCCGACCTGACCTCGGAGCAGGCGGCTCGTTTCAAGGGAGAGGCCCTCTTCCTGCGGGCGCTCAACTACTTCAACCTCGTCCGCTACTTCGGCGGCGTGCCGATCGTGCTCGAGCCGTCGGTCGGGATCGGCGAGGAGGCCCTCGTCGCGCGAAACACGCGGGAAGAGGTCTACGACCGGATCATCACCGACCTGACCGATGCGATCCCGCTGCTCCCCGAGAGCGGCTCGCCGGGTCGCGCCACGAAGGGCGGGGCGCGGGCGCTCCTCGCGAAGGCGTACCTCGAGATCGGGGAGTGGGAGAACGCCCGTGACATGGCGACGGCGGTGATCAATGGCGATTACGAGCTCGTCACCAATTACCGGTCGATCTTCACCACGAAGAGCAACAGCGAGTCGATCTTCGAGGTCCAGTACAGCATCAACGACCCGAACTCGCTGGCCTTCTGGTACTTCCCGCAGTCGCTGGGCGGCCGTCGCGGCTTCGCCCCGTCGGAGGACCTCTACAACGCGTACGAGGCCGGCGACGTGCGCCGTGACGCGTCGATCGCGCTGGACGGCTCCGGGGACCGCTACGGGATCAAGTACTTCCGTGTGGCGAACGGGGACGACAACATCCTCGTGATCCGGCTGGCGGACATGTACCTGACCCGTGCCGAGGCGAACGCCCGGCTGCACGCGGATCCGGCGACCGTGCGGGCGGACATCGACATCATCCGCGACCGCGCCGGTCTCGGGCCCCTGCCGACGACCGTCACCAGCGAGGATGACCTGATCGAGGCCATCCTCAAGGAGCGGCGCGTGGAGTTCGCGATGGAGGGCCACCGCTTCTTCGACCTGCGCCGTACGGGTCGGGCCGAGGCGGTGCTCGGGATCCCCTCGACCCGCCTGCTCTTCCCGATCCCCCAGGGGGAGATCGACGTGAACAGCAACCTGACGCAGAACCCGGGCTACTGACGGGTTCCGTGGCAGGGTTGCCCCGGCCCGTCCTCGCGGGATGGGCCGGGGCCACGGAGACAACGCCCCCGATGGCTCTCCGGCCGTCGGGGGCGTTCTCCATCTCCCTACCTGGGCTCGGACCCGGGCCCCGGAGTAAAAGCGTCTTCGGCGTGGCGCCTTTCGGCCCCCGCCTCAGACCGGGATCGCGTATTCCTTGAGCTTGCGATAGAGGGTCCGCTCGCCGATGCCGAGCATCTCCGCGGCCTTGCGGCGGTTGCCGCCGACCTCGCGGAGCGCGGCGATGATCGCTTCCCGTTCGAGGTCGCTCATCGTCATCCCGGGGCGGAAGACGACGACGCCCTCGTCGTCGCCTTCATCGTCCTCCTCGACGGTCTCGGGCACGCCCGTGATCCGCGCGACCTCGATCCCGGTGGGCTGGGCGACGGCGCCGGCGGAGACGAGGGGGTACGGGTAGGCCGAGCGGCCCACCACGGGGAGCTCCGGGTGGCTGCGCCGGTACTCGTCGAACTCCCTGCGGAGGTCTTCGACATCCATCCGGAGCTGGAGGAGGGTGTGGAAGATGAACTCCAGTTCGGGAGCCGGGGCGCTGCCGCTCGACGAATGCGCACGGGGGATGGGAGCGGGGAGCCGGCTCCGCGACCGGGCCCCGGCGCCGAGGCGGACCTCGGGCGGGATGTCGTCGGGCTGGATCGTCCGCCCCGTCGAGAGGACCGTCATCGACTCGACGAGGTTGCGCAGCTCCCGGATGTTCCCGGGCCAGTCGTATTCCATCAACGTGGCCAGCGCCTCGGGCGAGACCTGGACGATCGGGAGGTCGTGCTCTCTGGCGATCTCGCGGATGAACGCCTCGACGAGGAGGGGGATGTCCTCCCGCCTCTCGCGGAGGGGCGGGAGCTCGATGCGAAGCACGTTGAGGCGGTAGTAGAGGTCGCGGCGGAACTGGCCGAGCTCGACGAGGTGACGAAGGTCCTGGTTCGTCGCCGCGATGACCCGCACGTCGACCTGGATCGGCTCCTCGCCGCCGACGCGGATGAACTCCCGCTCCTCGAGGACGCGGAGGAGCTTGGTCTGCGTCGAGAGCGGCATCTCGCCGATCTCGTCAAGGAAGAGGGTGCCGCGGTGGGCGAGCTCGAAGAGCCCCTTGCGCTGCGCGATCGCACCGGTGAACGCGCCCTTCTCGTGGCCGAAGAGCTCGGACTCGAGGAGCGTCTCCGGGAGCGCCGCGACGTTCGCGGCGATGAAGGGCCGGTGCCGCCGAGGCGAGAGGGCATGGATCCCCCTGGCGATCAGCTCTTTGCCGGTCCCGCTCTCGCCGGTCACGAGGACGGTCGAATGGACCGGCGCGATCTGGACGACGCGCTCGAGGGCCTCCTGGATCGCGGCGGTCTCGCCGAGGATCCCGGTGATGCGCTGCAGCCGCCGGCGCTCGACGAGGCGCCGGCCGACGAGGACGACCTCGTCGACGTCGATCGGTTTCGCGAAGGTCTCCGAGACGCCGACCCTCGTGCCGGACGACTCGGTCGGCTCCGTGAGCCCGATGACGGGGAGGCGGTCGAGCTCGGCGGCCTCACGGATCAACCGGCGGGCGCGCTTCTCGTCGAGCCCGCCGGTGATCACGAGGAGCGCCGGCTCCGCGACATCGGCGATGCGTTCGTTGCTGGTCAACAGCTCGACCCGGAACCCCTCCCGGTGGAAGGCTTCCTTGAGCCGGACCGCCGGTTCCAGGTCGTGCGTGGTGATCAGGACGGTTTCAGGCATTCTGCGATTCGTGCCGCTCGGTATCGACCCCTCGGAGCAACTGGACGGCGTGGCCGAGCAGGGTCTCGAGCACGGCCAGCCCGTCGAGGACCCCGCCCGTGCTCCCCGGCAGGTTGACGATCAACGTGCGACCGCAGAGCCCCGCGACGCCGCGGGAGAGCCAGGCGAACGGGGTCGCGGCCGCGCCGCGCTGCCGGATCGCCTCGGCGATCCCGGGCACCTCGCGTTCGATCACGGAGCGCGTCGCCTCGGGCGTGACGTCCCGGGCCGTGAAACCGGTCCCGCCCGTGGTGAGTGCGACGTCGACCGCACCGGCGCCGGCCCACGCGGCCAGGATCGCGGCGATCCTCTCGGCCTCGTCCGGCACGACGGCCCGCTCCACGACGACGTGGCCGCGCGCGGCGGCCCAGGCGGCGATCGCGTCGCCGCTCCGATCCAGGCGCACGCCGCGCGCGACGCCGTCCGAAACCGTGAGGATCGCAAGGCGAATGAGGTCCACGATCCCGTGATACCCCGTCAGCGCCGAACGGAGCCGTCCTGGTAGAAGGGGGGGCGAACGACCTCGGCCGGGACGGGGCGGTTGCGGATCACGACCTCGATCGCGGTCCCGGGCTTCGCGGCCTCCACCGGGACGTACGCGAGGCCGATCCCCTGGTCGAGGGAGGGGCTCAGGATCCCGCTCGTCACCTCCCCGGCCGGCTCGCCGTTGAAGCGCACCTCGTACCCGTGGCGCGGGAAGCCCCGCTCCTTGAGACGGAAGGCGACCAGCCGCTCGCGGAGGCCCTCCTCCTTCTGCCGCTGGAGCGCGGGCTTGCCCAGGAAGTCGCCCTTGTCGAGCTTGACGACCCACCCGAGCCCGGCCTCGAGGGGCGTGTGGTTGAGGTCCAGGTCGTTCCCGTAGAGGATGTACCCCATCTCGAGACGGAGCGAATCACGGGCGCCGAGCCCGGCGGGGATCAGCCCTTCGCCCTCGCCCACCTCGAGGAGCCTGCGCCAGATCTGCACGGCCGCATCCACCGGGATGTAGAGCTCGAAGCCATCCTCGCCGGTGTAACCGGTCCGGCTGATCGTGGCGGGGCGCCCATCGACCTCGCCGACCGCGAAGTGGTAGTACCCGATCGACCCGAGGTCCGTGTCGGTGAGTTGCGCGAGGATCCGCTCCGACGCCGGCCCCTGGAGCGCCAGGAGCGCCGTCGCGTCCGAGCGGTCGATGATCTCGGCGTCGAAACGGGGCGCGTACTTGCGGATCCAATCGAGAACGCGGTCCTTGTTCGACGCGTTGACCACGACCATGTAGTGGTCGGCGTAACGGTAGACGAGGCAGTCGTCGATCGCCGCGCCGTCTTCCTGGCAGACGACCGTGTACTGCGCCTGCCCGACTTCGAGCCGGGACACGTCGTTGGTCGTGACGTACTGCACCAGGTCGAGGGCCTTCTCGCCCCGGACCTCGATCTCGCCCATGTGCGAGACGTCGAAGAGGCCGGCCCGCTTCCGGACGGCCTGGTGCTCCGCGACGATGCCGGTCGGATACTGGACCGGCATCTCGTACCCGGCGAAGGGGACCAGCTTCGCACCGAGCCGGAGATGCTCCTCGTAGAGCGGGGTGCGCTTCAGTTCGTCGGCCATTATTCCTCCCGTTCAGGCGCCCATCAGGCGGATCATGATCGCCTTCTGGACGTGCAGGCGGTTCTCCGCCTCGTCGAAGACGCGCGATTGCGGCCCCTCGATCACCTCGTCCGCGACCTCCTCGCCCCGGTGCGCCGGGAGGCAATGCAGGAAGATCGCGTCCTTGTCCGCGAGGCGCATGAGCGCCTCGTCGACGTGGTAGCCGCGGAAGGCACGGCGTCGCTCCTCGGCTTCGGCCTCCTGCCCCATCGACGCCCAGACGTCGGTGTTGACGACCTCGGCGCCCGCGACGGCCTCCCGTGGATCGTGCGTCAGCATGACGTTCGCCGCCGTCCGGGCCCGCTCGAAGATCTCCTTGTCCGGCTCGTATCCCTCGGGGCACGCCAGCCGCAGTTCGAAACCGAAACGGTAGGCGGCGTTCAGCCACGAGTTCGCCATGTTGTTGCCGTCCCCCACCCATGCAACCTTCCGGCCGCTCAGGTCCGTGCCGAAGGCCTCCTGAATGGTCATGACGTCCGCCATGACCTGGCAGGGATGGAGCAGGTCCGTCAGCCCGTTGATGACCGGCACGCTCGCGTAGTGGGCGAGCTCGCGAACATCCCCGTGGTCGAACGTCCGGATCATGATCCCGTCGACGTAGCGGGAGAGGACGCGCGCGGTGTCCCGGATCGGCTCGCCCCGCCCGAGCTGGATGTCGCGGGACGAGAGGAAGAGAGCATGCCCCCCGAGCTGGAAGGTGCCGACCTCGAACGAGACGCGGGTGCGTGTCGAGCTCTTCTCGAAGATCATCGCCAGCGTCTTCCCGGCCAGCGGCTGGCCCTTGTATTCGCCTCGCTTGAGCCGCCTCGCCAGCTCGAGCGTCTCGTAAAGCTCATCCGTCGAGAAATCCGGGATCTCCAGGAAATCACGCTTGTCGGCCATATCGCTGCTCGCGGGTTGCGTGAGGGTGTACGACGCCGCCGGAAAGTACCGGCGGCCGGGAATCCCTGCAAGATTGGGGTCGGACCGTCCCGAGCCCGTCGCGACACGCGGTGGCGGCGCGATCGGGCGCACCCGACCGGCGGATCGCGACGAGATGCCGATCCCGGTCGCGGGCCCGCTCCGGTTGACCGGGCCCACGACCGGGATCGCACACGAGCGTCGAGACGAACCCTCGTGGATTGGGAGCTAGAGGATGTACCGCCGGAGGTCTTCGTCCTCGACGATCTGCTTGAGCCGCTCCCGGACGACGTCGCCGTTCAGGACGATCTTCCCGGTCCTCTCGTCGGGGAGGTCGAAGAGGACATCCTCGAGGAGCGTGGTCAGCACCGTGTGCAGCCGCCGAGCGCCGATGTTCTCCATCCGCTCGTTGATCTCGGCGGCGATCCGGGCGATCTCGCGGATCCCGTCGTCGGTGAATTCGAGCTCCGCGCCCTCGGTGGCGACGAGCTCCCGGTACTGACGGAGGAGCGCGTTCTTGGGCTCCCTGAGGATGCGGACGAAGTCCTCCTCCGTGAGCGGGCTGAGCTCGACCCGAATGGGGAAACGCCCCTGGAGCTCGGGAATCAGGTCGGACGGCTTCGAGACGTGGAACGCGCCCGCAGCGATGAAGAGGATGTGGTCGGTGCGAACCATCCCGTACTTCGTCTGCACGGTGCTCCCCTCGACGATGGGCAGCAGGTCGCGCTGCACGCCCTCGCGGCTCACGTCGGGCCCGGTGGTGCCGCGCTCGCCCGCGATCTTGTCGATCTCGTCGAGGAAGATGATGCCCATGTCCTCGGTGCGCTCGAGGGCCTCGTTGATGACCTCGTCCATGTCGACGAGCTTGTCGAGTTCGTCCTGGAGGAGGATGCGCCGAGCCTCGGCGACGGTGACGACCCGCCGCTTCTTGCGCTTGGGGAGCATGTCCTGGAGCATCTCGGCGAAGTTGTCCATCCCCTCCATCCCCCCCATGGGGATCATGAGGTTTTCGATGGACGCGGCCTGCTGGACCTCGACCTCGACGGTGCGCTCCTCGAGCTTCCCGTCGCGCAGCAGGGTGCGCAGCTTCTCGCGGGTGCGCTCGCGGCGATCGCGGATGCGCTGCTCGTCCCCCTCGACGGGGGCGAGGTCGTCCTCGATGGACTTCTCCCGGGCCTCGCCCTGGGGGCTCACGACGAAGGCGCGCCTCACCGTCGGCGCGCTGTCGTCCCCGTGGGGGGCGGCGCCGGGCCGGCGTTCGGCCTCGGGGACGGGCGGCAGCAGGAGGTCGAGGATCCGCTCCTCGACGCGCTGCTGCGCCATCTCCTCGACCTCGGCCTCGCGCTCGTCGCGGACCATGTTGACGGCGACGTCGACGAGGTCGCGGACCATCGACTCGACGTCGCGGCCGACGTAGCCGACCTCGGTGAACTTGGAGGCCTCGACCTTGACGAACGGCGCGCCCGCAAGGCGAGCGAGCCGCCGGGCGATTTCGGTCTTCCCGACCCCCGTCGGCCCGATCATGATGATGTTGTTGGGCATGATCTCCTCGCGGAGGTCATCGCCCACGCGCTGGCGGCGCCAACGGTTGCGCAGGGCGATCGCGACCGCCTTCTTCGCCGCCGCCTGCCCGACGATGTACTTGTCGAGCTCCGCGACGATCTGCCGCGGCGTCAGCTCGTCGAGCCACCGCGGCTCTTCCGCGGGGGCGTCGGCGGGCGGGGTCGCGGTATCGTTGATAACCTTTGCCATTGTGTTCTTCTCCCGTACCCGTACCCGTTCCCGTACCCGTTCCCGGCCCTTCCCCGGCGCTATGGTGTGATGCGAGTATCGACCGGGTACGCGGTGGGGGCGGGGCCAGGCACGCTCATTCCAGCTCCAGCACCGTGATGTTACGGTTCGTGTAGATGCAGATGTCGCCGGCGATCTCGAGCGACTTGCGCACGATCTCCGCGGCCGACAGATCCGAGTGCTCGAGGAGCGCCCGGGCCGCGGCCTGGGCGAAGCCGCCGCCGCTGCCGATGGCGACCACGTTGTCGTCCGGCTCGATCACGTTGCCGTCGCCGCTGATCAGGAAGAGGTGGTTCCTGTCGGCAACCGCGAGGAGCGCCTCGAGTCGCCGCAGGTACCGGTCCGTCCGCCAATCCTTGGCCAGCTCGACGCAGGCCCTGGGCAGGTTGCCCGGGTAGCGCTCGAGCTTCTCCTCGAACTTCTCGAACAGCGTGAAGGCGTCGGCGACCGAGCCGGCAAATCCGGCCAGGATCCGACCGTCCTTGAGCTTGCGAACCTTCTGCGCGGTGGCCTTGACCACCGTGTCGCCCAGAGTCACCTGTCCATCGCCGCCGAGGGCGACCTTCCCCCGGTGCCGAACGGCGACGATCGTCGTCGCATGGAACTGCTGCATTGAACCTCCTCGGTCATGGCCTGTACCCCGGAGGGCGGGGGGATTTCCCCGAGGGGAATCTGCCACCTCGGCCCGGGAACCGCAAAGGGCGAGTCGGCGATCAGGCCCGGGGGTGCGCCCGGTCGTAGACCCGCTTGAGCCGTTCCTTCGAGGTGTGCGTGTAGATGCGCGTGGTCGAGAGGGAGGCGTGGCCGAGCAGCTCCTTGACCGCCATGAGGTCGGCGCCGGCATCGAGGAGGTGGGTCGCGAAGGAGTGGCGGAGCGAGTGGGTGGAGAGCCCCGCATCCTCGGCGACCTGGTCGAGGAAGTGGCGAGTGATGAGCTGGAGCTGGCGGACGGAGAGGCGGCGTCCGCGCTCGGAGATGAAGACGGCACGGCGGTCGGCCCCGGCGACGCGGGCCACGACCTCGGCGCGCCGGAGCTCGTAGCGCCGGAGCGCGCGGACCGCCGCGGAGCCGAGGGGCACGATCCGCTCCTTCCGGCCCTTGCCCCGGATCTTGACCTGATCGCCGATGAGGTCGAGGTCGGCGAGGTCGAGCTGCTGGAGCTCGGAGAGGCGCATCCCCGTCGAGTAGAAGGTCTCCAGGATCGCCAGGTTGCGAGCGCCGAGGAACCCGCCCTCCGCGGCGCGGTTCTCGGCGAGCGTGAAGACCCGATCGACGTCGTTGCGGCTCAGCCACCCCGGGAGGAGACGCTCCAGCTTGGGGGTCCGGACCGCCCGGCCCGGGTTCGCCTCGATGATCTCCTCGCGGTGGAGGAAGCGGAAGAAGGAGCGGACGGCGGAGAGCTTCCTCGCGATCGAGCGTTTCGAGAGCCCCCGCCGGTTCAGGTGGGCGAGGAACCCGCGCAACGCAAGGCGGTCGACGCCATCCCAGGTCCATGCGTCGCCGCCGTAGTAGCGGCCGAGGAAGTCGGTGAACTCGGCGAGGTCTCGCCGGTACGCCGAGGTGGTGTGGGGGCTGAGCTGCCGCCCGTCGGCGAGGTGGCGGAGGAACTCGTCGATCAAGTCGCGCTCCCTCAGGCGCCGGCGAAGGCGGGCTCGCCGACGTCGACCGGCTCGATCCCGTGGCTGTGCATCCACGCGGCGAAGTCCTCCTGCGCGCGGCGCACGAGGCGCTCGCGCTTCGCCTGCTTGTCGCGGATGCGGCCCTCGAGGGGGTCGAGGAGCCCGAAGTTGGAGTTCATCGGTGCGAAGTCGTTGGGATCGGCCTCGCGGAGGTAGCGGTAGAGGCCGCCGAGCATCGTCGTCGACGGCGGGACGACGGGCGCCTCGCCCCGGACGATCCGGTCGAGGTTGACGCCGGCGAGGATCCCCGAAGCCGCCGACTCCGTGTACCCCTCGACCCCCGTGAGCTGGCCGGCGAAGATCAGCTCGGGCCGGTCGCGGAGCGAGCCGTGCGCCGAGAGGCGGCCCGGGAAGTTGAGGTACGTGTTCCGGTGGATCGAGCCGTAGCGGAGGAACTCCGCGGACTCGAGCCCCGGGACCATCCGGAATACGCGGCGCTGCTCGCCCGTCCGGAGCCGGGTCTGGCACCCGACCAGGTTCCACATCTGCCCGGCGGCGTCCTCGCGCCGGAGCTGGAGGACGGCGTACGGTTCGCGCCCGGTCCTCGGGTCGGGGAGTCCGACCGGCTTGAATGGCCCGAAGCGGAGCGTGTCGTCGCCACGGGCCGCCATGACCTCGATCGGGAGGCACCCTTCGAAGTAGGGGACGTCGTCGCCTCGCCCCTCGGCCGTCCCACCCTCGCCGGCGATCGGCAGCTTCTCCCAGTCGCGCCCCGGGTAGATGTCCGCCTCCCGGAGCGCCGCGAGGAAAGCGTGGTACTGCTCGCGATCGAAGGGGCAGTTGAGGTAGTCCTCGCCGTCGCCCTTGCCGTAGCGGGAGAGGAAGTAGGCCACGTCGAGGTCGATCGAGTCGAAGGCGACGATCGGCGCAATCGCGTCGTAGAAGGCGAGCCCTCTGTCGCCGAGGGCGGCGCGGATCGTCTCGGAGAGGGCGTCGGAGGTGAGCGGCCCCGTCGCCACGATGCTGGGCCCCTCCGGGAGCTCGACGACTTCGCGACGCTCGATGCGGATCCGCGGATGCGCCTCGATCATCGCCGTCATGCGCCGGGAGAAGATGTTCCGGTCGACGGCGAGAGCGGCGCCGGCGGGGACGCGGGCCTCGGCCGCGGCGGTCAGGAGCAGCGAGCCGAGGGCGCGCATCTCGGTCTTGAGGAGCCCATGCGCGTTCGTCGGGTCCTCGCTCTTGAAGGAGTTGGTGCAGACGAGCTCGGCGAGCCCGTCGGTCTGGTGCGCGGGGGTCGTGCGGACCGGCCGCATCTCGACCAACGTCACGTCGTGCCCGCGCTGCGCGAGCTGCCACGCCGCCTCGCACCCCGCGAGCCCACCGCCGACCACCGTCACCTGCGCCATCCTGCCTCCTGCTGCATCTTCGCCCGCTACACCGCGGTCCCCGCCCCCGCGACGTTCTCCTCCGCGAACTCCCCCTTGCACCCGGGGCAGCGGAGGAACTCGCCCTTGGCCTTCGTGCTCTTCACGACCAGGTACGTGTGGCCGCAGTCGGGGCAGGGCCCGGCGACGGGGCGATCCCAGCTCGACCAATCGCAATCCGGATATCGCGTGCAGCTCCAGAAGACCTTCCCCCGGCGGCTCCTCTTCTCGGCGACGTCGCCCTCCCCGCACTTCGGGCACTTGACCCCCGGGACCGTGACCGGCTCCGTGTGCTTGCACTTGGGGTAGTTGCTGCACGCGATGAAGGTGCCGAGCCGCCCTTCGCGCTCCACGAGTTCGCTCCCGCACTTGGGGCAGGGCCGCCCGATCGGGCGCGGCTCCTTCTTCTCCTTCTTGTCGAGCGGTTTGGTGTACTTGCACTCCGGGTACCCCGAGCACCCGAAGAAGCGGCCGTGCCTCGACCACTTGAGGACGAGCGCCCGGCCGCACTCGGGACAAGCCTCCGCCCCGGCATCGACGACCTCCCGGAGGACCTCGTCGCTCTTCTTCTCCCCCTCGTCGAGCCGCTTCTGGAAGGGGCCGTAGAAATCGCCGAGCACCTCTCGCCAGTCGAGCTCGCCCTCCTCGATCAGGTCGAGCCGGGTCTCCATCCCGCTGGTGAAGCCGACGTCGAAGAGGTCGGGGAAGAGGCGGACGAGGAGCTTCGCGACGGTCTCGCCGAGCGGAGTCGGGTGGAACCGCTTCTCGCGCACCTCGACGTAGTCGCGGTCTTTGAGCGTGGAGATGATCTGGGCATAGGTCGACGGCCGGCCGATGCCCAGCTTCTCCAGCTCCTTGACCAGGCTCGCCTCGCTGTAACGCGGCGGCGGCTGCGTGAAGTGCTGGGCCGGGACGATCTCGAGGAGCGTGCAGCGCTGCCCCGCCTCGAGCTCGGGGAGCGGCGCCAGGTCGTCGAGCGTCTTGTGGTCGCCGTCCTCCCGCGCCTCGCGGTAGAGGCGGGTGAAGCCGTCGAACTTCAGGATCGAGCCGGTCGCGCGGAAGAGGTAGCGGTGCCCATCGCGGCCGGTCAGGTCAAAGTCGACGGTCGTCGTGTCGTAGACCGCCGGCGCCATCTGCCCGGCGACGAAGCGCTGCCAGATGAGCTCGTAGAGCCGGAGCTGGTCACGGTCGAGGTAGCGACGAACCGCGTCGGGGTGGCGCGCGATCTCGGTCGGCCGGATCGCCTCGTGGGCCTCCTGGGCCCCCTTCTGCTGCTTTCCCGACCAGAGGCGGGGCCCGCCCGCGGCGGCGTAACGCTCGCCGAAGTTCGTGGCGACCCAGTCCCGCGCGGCCGCGGCCGCGACCGGCGCCACCCTCGTCGAGTCGGTACGCATGTAGGTGATGAGCCCGACCGCGCCCTCGGGCCCGAGCTCGACGCCCTCATAGAGCTGCTGCGCCACGCGCATCGTCTTCTGCGCGGCGAAGCCGAGGCGCTTCGCGGCCTCCTGCTGGAGCGTCGAGGTCGTGAACGGCGCGGGCGGGTTCTTCGACCGCTCCCTGCGCTTGACCTCGGTGACGACGAAGGGCACCCCATCGACCCCGGCGAGGACCGCCTTCGCCGCCGCCTCGTTCTCGAGTCGGAACGCCTTGCCGTCGATGTGGTGGAGCTTCGCCTCGAAGCGCTGCTCGTCCTTCTCGAGCGCCGCGGTGATCGACCAGTACTCCTCGGGGACGAAGGCGCGGATCTCGTCCTCACGCTCCGTGATCAACCGGAGCGCGACGGTCTGGACGCGGCCGGCGGAGAGCCCCGGTCGGATCGGCTTCCAGAGGAGAGGGCTGACTTGGTAACCGACGAGGCGGTCCAGGATCCGTCGCGCCTGCTGCGCCTCGACCTTGCGCAGGTCGAGCTTGGCCGGATGCTCGAGTGCGCGGCGGACCGCATCCCCCGTGATCTCGTGGAAGAGAACGCGACGGAACCGATCGCCGCCGTTCCCGCGGTCCGGATCGTAACCGAGCTGCTCGGCGACGTGCCAGGCGATCGCTTCCCCTTCGCGGTCGGGGTCGGTCGCCAGGATCACCTCGTCGGCGGCCTCGGCCTCCCGTCGCAGCTCCTGGATGATCTTGCCCTTGCCGCGGATCGTGACGTACTTCGGCACGAACCCGGCCTCGACGTCGACGCCGAGCTCCCGCTCCGGCAGGTCCCGGATGTGGCCGACCGACGCCCGCACCCGGTACCCCGGACCCAGGTACTTCCCGATCGTCTTCGCCTTGGCCGGCGACTCCACGATCACCAGCCGCGTCTTGCGATTCTTCTCCGCCATGCTCCTCGATTCCGGCCCCCTTCCCTGTCCCATCCGGTACCCTCGTTCCCGGCCGACGTTTCGCCCGCGGGGCGGGGATTCGTGCATCCGCGCCACTCGTGCACCGCAGCCCTGACGGGCCGGCGAGGCGTACCGGAGCGCCGTTCATCTCGGATCGTGCCGGCGTCCGCCCGCGCCCTCCGCCCGAGCCCAACACGGGCCTCGGCGCGGTCAGCTCGTCAACGCGAGCGCCGCGATCTCCTCGGCGACATCCTCCACGTCCCGTCCGTCGACATCGACGACCACATCGGCCAGACGGTAGAGGGGCTCCCTCTCGTGGATCAACGTACGCGCCCGGGCTAGCGGATCAGGCGCCGAGGCCAGGAGCGGACGATGAGACAGCGTCCGCGCGGCCCGTCGCACGACCTCCTCCGGGGAGATGCGGAGCCAGACCACCAACGTCTCGGGGCCGAACTCATCGAGGAGCTCGGGCTGCGTGATCCACCCGCCGCCCGGGGCAAGGACCACGCCCGAGAGATGGGCGACGTCGTGTGTGAGCTCCGCTTCCATGCGCCGGAACGCCGGCTGGCCGTAGATACGGAAGATCTCGGGAACGGGCAACCCCTCGCGGCGCTCGATCTCCTCGTCGAAGTCGAGGAAGTCCCAGCCGAGCAACTCGGCGACCCGCCGACCGACGGTCGTTTTCCCGGCGGCCATGAAGCCTATGAGGATGATGCGGGTGATCCCCCGCTCGGGCCCGGCGCCCCAGTTCTCCATGCGGGCGGCTTCAGGCGCGTTCGCGGATCCGCGCCAGGTACCCCTCGAAGTTGCGCCGCATCTCGGCGAGCGAATCACCGCCGAACTTCTCGAGCATGGCATCCGCGAGCACGATCGCGACCATCGCCTCGCCCACGACCCCGGCGGCCGGGAGCGCGACGACGTCGCTCCGCTCGCGCACCGCCTCGGCCGGCTCGCCGGTGCGGACATCCACGCTTCGCAACGGGCGCATGAGGCTCGAGAGCGGCTTCATCGCCGCCCGCAACACCAGCGGCTCGCCGGTCGTGATCCCGCCCTCGAGGCCGCCCGCGTGATTCGAGGCGCGCCGATACCCGCCCGTGCGGAGGTGCGCAACCGCGTCCGGCGCCCGCTCGAGCTCGTCGTGCGCACGCGAGCCGCGGCGCCGGGCGACGTCGAAGGCCGGGCCGATCTCCACGCCCTTGATCGCCTGGATCGACATGAGCGCCTGCGCGAGGCGGCCATCGAGCTTGCGGTCCCACGAGACGTGGCTGCCGAGCCCGACGGGGAGCCCGCGGACGACGACCTCGAAGACCCCGCCGAGCGTGTCGCCCTCCTGCCGCGCGGCGTCGATCTCCTCGATCATCTTCGCCTCGGCGTCGGGGTCGAGCGTCCGCAGCGGCGACTCGTCGGCCACGGCGTTCAGGTCCTCCGGGAGCTCCGCCGGCACCCTCGCCGCGATGGGGCCGAGTTCGACGACGTGGCTCCCGATCGTGATCCCGAACTCCGCCAGAAGGCGCTTGGCCACCGCCCCGGCCGCGACCCGCGCCGTCGTCTCCCGGGCCGATGCCCGTTCCAGGATGTCCCGTGCGTCGGTCCGGTCGTACTTCAGGATCCCGACCAGGTCGGCGTGGCCGGGACGCGGCAGGTACACCCGCCGCAAGGCGCGATCGTCGGCGTCCTCCGGCGGCGCGGCGTGCGACATCGCGACCTGCCAGTTCTGCCAGTCACGATTCCAGATCACCATCGCGATCGGCGAGCCGAGCGTCTCGCCGAACCGGACGCCGGAGATCAGCTCCGCTCGGTCCTGTTCGATCCGCATCCGCCCGCCCCGGCCGTAACCACCCTGCCGGCGACGCAGCTCCGGGTCGATGTCGCGCTCCACGTCCAGCGCCAGGCCGGCGGGCACGCCCTCGACCATGGCGACCAGCCCCCGCCCGTGCGACTCACCGGCGGTCCGGAATGTGAACTGCATGTCCTACCTCGGGTTCCAAGGAAAGAGCCCGGCCGAGACCGGGCTCTTCGCGTGTTCGGGCCTCCCCATTATATAGAGGGAGTCGACCGCGTTGTCCAGTTGCCGGGCGTCCCTCGCGGCATCAGAACTCGCTGTCCCGAAGGATCCGCGGCGTGACCATGATCAAGAGGTCGCGCTTCTGCTCTCGCTCCGTGCTCTTCCGGAAGAGCCCGCCGAGGACGGGCAGGTCCATCAGGATCGGGATCCCCGTCCGAACCCGGCTCTTCTCGATGATCGTCAGCCCGCTGATCACCGCGGTCTCGCCGTTGTTGACCAGCACCTGCGTCTTCGACTCCTGCTTCTGGAAGGTGTAGCCGATGTCCGAAGGCGCGGCCGCGATGTTCGAGCGTTCCGCGTGCAGGTCGAGGAGCACCTGGTCACCGGTGACGTGAGGCGTCACCCGCAGGATGATCCCCGTGTTCTTCATCTGGACGTTCGCCCGGGGAGGCACACCCCCGCCGGTCCCGCCGCCCACGTCGATCACGCGGATCGGCGTCTCCTCGCCCACCTGAACGCTCGCCTGCATGTTGTCCAGCGTCGTGAGCATCGGCGTGGCCTGGATGTCCGTCACCTGGAGCTGGTTGAGGGCCTCGAGGAAGTTGATCAGCTGCCACCGGCCCAGGTCGAGCGAGGTCAGGAGCTGGATCGCCGGGGACGCGACGCGGTCGTTCGCGTTCGCCAGCGCCGCGATCGACGAGCCGCCGATACGGACCACATCGACATCGACCGGCTCGATGACCCCATCGAAGTCGGTGTCACCGAAACCCTTGACGATCTTGTTGAGCTGGTTCCCCTCGGTGTCCTTGAGGTCGTAGATGATCCCCAGCTCCTCGAGCGCCGTCCGATCGACGAAGATGATCTTCGCCGAGATCGTCACCTGCGGCGTCCGCTGGTCGAGCTGCGCGATAAGGGGCGCGATCCTCTGCTCGAGGATCGAGCTCGCCTCCGTCACGATCAGGGTGTTGGTCGCGGAGTTGCGGGTGACCTTCCCGCGCTCCGAGAGCACCCCCTCGATCGCCGGCTTGAGGGAGTCGACGTTGGCGTACCGGATCGTGAAGGTCCGGGTGACCAGGTCCTCGACCTTTTCCCGCTCCCTCAGGTTCTCCGTCTTGTCGACGCGGATGATCCCGCTCTCCATCTCGCGCGCCGAGAGGCCGTGCGTCACGAGGAGCGCCTCGAACGCGTCCTCCCACGGCTGGTCGCGGATGTCCGCGTTGATCGTCCCCGTCACGCCGCTGGCGATGATGATGCTGCGGCCCGAGAACTCGGCGAAGTGCGCGACGACGTCCGCGATCGGCGCATCCTTGAAGAAGACCGAGATCCGCGGCTGATCGTCGATGCGCGGCGCGGGCGCGGCCGGCCGCGAGGACGGCGGCGCGGCCTCGAGCACGACCGGGCGACCCGCGCCGTCAAGGGACCGGCTCGCCGCGGCGGCCGGCGCGCCCGGGGCGTACCAGGGGTCGAACGCGCCGCGGGGGTTCGGGAAGGTGACCCGAACGGCGCCATCCCGCTGTTCGACCACGTACTGGACCGGCTGTTCCAAGTCGAGGACGACCCGGACGACCTCCGGCCGGAACTGGCTCACCCTGAGCGCGCGGATCCCCCCGCGGTTCACCCCCGTGAAGCGGTCCCGGGGCAGCGATTGCCGGGCGCCGGTGATGTCGACGACGAGGCGAGCCGGGTTGGTGAGGGTGAAGTCCTCGATCGTCACCGGCCCGTCGACTTCGATGACCACCGCGGTCCGGTCATCCGCCGGCAGGACGCTCAGGCCCTTGACCGAAGTCAACGTACCGAGCGCCGCCGTCAAGAGCGCCACGATCGGAGTCATCGCTGTTCTCCTTCTGTGTCCTTACGCTTCATCTCGAGCTGCTCCTGCCGGACCACCCCGAAGTTCTCCACCGCGAAGAGCACCTGCGTCGGTGCGATGCTGAGGACCCGGGCGTTGCCCACGGTTTCGCCCCGGCGCACACGGTAGATCCGTCCGCCGTCATCCCGGAGGAGCGCGACGCTCCCGCCGGTCGGGGAGTAGATCACGCCCTGGAGCGTCAGATCCTCGAACCGTGGACCCATCCCCTTTGCGGCAAGGGAGGTGAACGGGTCGCGCCGCGAAGCGCCCGGGTAGACGAAGGATTCCCGCTCGAACTTGAGCTCGGGCTCTCCCGCCCCGGGCCCCGCCCCCTGCCCGAATGCGGGGGTCGCCACGGCGAGGAGGAGCCCCGCCGTCACGATCGTGAGTTCAGTTGCTCGCATGGCCGTTCGCCTCCGCCGTCCCGTCGGACGGCAGCACGTACGTCTTGATCCGGAAGTCCGCCTGGAGTCGCACCTGGCCCGAGCGGTCGACCTCCTGTCGCGGTTGCAGCGTCAGATCGTACGGCGTCACGATCCGGGGCAGCGAGCCGATCGATGCGAGATAGCGCCCGACCTCGTGATAATTGCCGTAGATCGCGACGTCGTACGTATGGAGTGTGTAGTAGGGGCCCGGGGTCTGCTCGTTCGGCCGCAGGCGGGCGAGCTCGATCCCCGTCTCCTGGGCGCGCAGCGTCAGGTCGTGAAGCAGCTTCGGAACCTCCTCCGCCTTCGGCACGAGCTGCTCGAGCCGGGTGATGTGCGCCTCGTAGAGCGCGAGCTTCTGCTCCAGCTCGGGCCCTCCCTGCTGGGCCCGAGCCCGCGCCGCCGCGTTCTTCGTCTCGAGCTGCTCGAGGCGCTGCTCCAGTGCGGCGATCTCCTCCTTACGCGCCCCGTGGTAAAACTGCCAGTACGCGAACAGCAAGAGCAGGGGCAGGGCACCCAGGAGGAGCTTCTTCTGTTGTTGCGGATCGCTCGGTAACAGGGCCATCTCAGTCCTCGCCTACGAAGAGGGGGACGGTCTCGATCGCATCCGCCGGCGGCTCCTCGTACGAGGCCAGCAGAATGAACTCGTGGACCACGCGGTCACCCTGCTCGCGCACCTGCTCGGTCGTCGTGAGTCGGACCTCGCGGATGAACGGCGACGATTCCAGGTCCGTCATGAACCGGGTGAGCGCGAAGGTGTTCCCGGTCCGTCCGACGATCTGGAAGTTCGGCAGCGAGCCGTCGCTCTCGATCGGGGTGATCCGGGTGAGCCAGGTGTACTCGGGGAGCGCCCGGCTGATCTCGTCCAGGATGTGGGCCCAGATGTACCGGCCCGCATCGATCTCCTGGATGATCTCGAGCTTCCGCGCGATCGTGTCTCGCCGCGCGCGCAGATTCTCCTGCGCGGCGATCACGGCCGCGTACCTCGCGGAATCCTGCACCGCCTGCTCGATCGAGAGGTTGAGTTCCTCGCGACGGCTGCCGGTCCCGAGGAACATCCAGAGGATCAATCCGGGCCCCAGGATCCACGCCGCCACGATGCCGATCGTGGCGCGATCGAACGAGGACGCGTCCCCCCCGAGTTTCGGGAGCGAGAAGGACGGCTTCGCGGAGCGTCGAGCTGGGCGCTTCTTCGCGCCAGGTAACAGATTGACTTCGATCACGGCTCGCCTCGTTATCCCGCTAGTGAGCGTGACGCAGGGCCAGCCCTACGGAGAGCATGAGCATCGGTGCGACCTCGTCGACGTTGACCGCCTCCATCACATCGGGGCGGACCGCCACCCGCTGGAGCGGATTGGCGATCTCGGTCCGCACGCCGAGGCGAATGCCGAGGGCGTCGACCAGCCCGGGGACCCGCGCCCCGCCGCCGGAGAGGAAGACCCGACCGACCTCCATGCCGCCGGTCTGGGCGGTGATGAACGCAACGGCCCGCTCGATTCCGAGGGCCAGCTCGTCCACCCGATCGGTCACGAACCCGCGGAGGTCGATGGTGTTCGACCGACCCTGGATGACGTCGTCCGCGTCCTCGGCGGTGAGCCCGCGCTCCCGCTGGAGCGCCTCACGCAGTCGACGAGAGCCGAAGGGGATGTCGCGGACGAGGACCGGAACGCCCTCGTCGAGGAGGTTGATGTTCGTCGTCTCGTTGCCGACGTGGATCAGCGCGACGAGGCCCTTGAGCGCGTCCGGGTAGTTCCGCTCGAACGCGTTGTGCAGGGCGAAGGAGTCGACGTCGATGATCGAGGGGGAGAGGCCGGCATCGGCGAGGAGGCCGATCTTGTTCTCGATCACCTCGCGCTTCGCGGCGACGAGGAGCACCGACATCTGGGGCTCATCGCCCTCGGGGTCCAGGATCTGGAAGTCGAGCTGCACGCTCTCCATGTCGAACGGGACGTGCTGCTCCGCCTCCCAGCGGATGATCTGACGCGCGTCAGCCTCCGCCGCGCGATCCATCCGGATCTTCTTGATGATCACGTCGTGACCACCGACCGCGGCGACGACGCACTCCCGCTTGATCCCGGCGCTTTCCGCGACCGAGCGGACCGTCTCGGCGACGAGGACCGGGTCCATGATCTCGCCGTCCACGATCGCGTCGGGGACCAGCGGACTCGTCACGACGCGCGTGATCTCCGGCTCGGATTTCGAGTGGTCGATCACGACGAGCTTGACGTACCCGCTCCCAATGTCGAGACCGGCGGATACCTTGCTTCGACCGAAAAATCCCATCGCGAGATCGATCAGGTTGTCGATTGAGGAAGGTCGAGTGCGGAGTGACCAGAGTACCCGCCCGGTCACCCCGTGTCAATAGTTATTCGTCTACCTAGTTGCCCATGCCGGCGCCGGTCAGATCGATCCAGGCCCGACTCGCGATCGGCCGGGCGCGGAACTCCGAACTGAAATTGACGGCGCGATCGATCGCGCAGCTCGAGAGTGAGACGATCGGCGTACCGTTGATGGTGCTCTCGGAGATCAACCCGAGCTCGGTCTCCCCGAAGACGATCGTCGTGCCGTAAATCCGGGCGTTCCCGCTCCCGGTCTGGAAGCTCCCCTTGACGACGATGATCCCGTAGAACTCGTAGCCGCCGGCGATGTGGAGATCGCCCTCGACGAGGAGGATCCCCTGCCCCGACGCGTTCGAATTCAGCTTCAGGTCTCCCTCGGCGTGAATGATCGGGAAGAAGTAGTGGCACGCGCTCGTCGAATCCTTCGGCGCACCCCAGTTCCGCGAGTCCGACTGGTTGCAGGCGCCGGTTGGCGTGTACGACGGCGCCGTGTTGTTGATCGTCGCACCGTGCGGGATGGTGAAGGTGGCCATCGAGGCCAGGTCCTCGAACGTGTAGTCCCCGAAGATGGCATCGGCGCTCGCCGGCAGGTTCGGATCCTGGCGCTTCGGCGGATCACCGATGATCGCATCCTTCTTCTTCGCTTCGACCTGCGACGTGTCCCGTGCGACGATCCCGGTCTGCACGCCGAGGTTGCTGCACTCGTCCTTGTTCTTCCACGTGCTCGGCACCCTATCGGTGCCGTCGACCTTGGCGTTCCCGCTGACCGTGATCGGACCGTTGACCTGGACGGCCCGGTCCATGGCGACGGAGAAGTTGCTCGTCCGCACGACCATCCCCAGGGTGCGGGAGGCGCCGCCGAGGAGCCCACGCCCCGTGACTCGCCCGGTCGACTGGACCAGGAAGAGGTCGCCGCCGAGTCGGCTCACGGTGACATCGTAGGCCCCGGATCCGGCCCCCGCGAGCGCGATCGACCCCGAAGTCGTCACCGAGGAGCCGGCTCCCGCCGGGATCGCGGCGTACTGCCCGACGGTCCAGGTGCCGATGACCTCCTCCATGCCGTACTCGGCGATGTTCTGCGCCTCGGTTCCGAAGACGGTGCTCTGGGATGCGCGACCCTCCTGCGATGCCGCGACGAACCCGCCGGTCACCAGTGCGCCGACCAGGACGAGCGCCATGATGGCGGCAGCAAGGGCGAACCCATCCCGCTGCGACGATATCGCGTTCATCTCGCACCTCCACTGTGCGGGCACGGGGCCCGCGCCGGATCGACCTGTGTCATCAACCGCGTACATGGACCTGCACCACGAGTGGCTCGACGTGATCGCCCTGGACGGGGTCGGCCGCGCCGTGACCGATCCCCCGAACCACGATCTCGACGCGAGAAACCAGGAGGCGGTCCGCGGCGCTCAACGGGCGCGCCAGCTCGGTGCCGTCGGCCCTGAAGTAGCGGAACTGCAACCCGCCTTCCTGCGCCGGTGCGAGGGGGCCGATCAAGGGAGTGACCACGTTGTCCCTCCCCCGGCGACCGAGGATCCATTCGTCGCCGTCCTGATAGAGCCCGTAGGTGTACGGCTCGAAGGCCCGCACCGGCGCCCCGCTCAAGACCGAGCTGGTGGCGACCGCAGGGGCGATCAGTTGTCGAGTCGCGTAGCTCCCCCAGGCCGGGCAGGTGCCCGAACTCGCGTTGACGGTCGACACCTCGCCGAGTCCCCAAGCATCGTCGCTGGCGCTCTTCGGATCACCGTCTGCGAAGACGGCGATGCTGTCACCGTCGACGAACGGCTCGCCGAGTTCCCAGACGTGGATGTGCGCCCCGGCGGATACCGCGCAGACGACCCCGACCTTGCGGTACGCGCGGAACCGGATCGAGTCGGCACCGGCGTACAGGATGTCGCCCTCCGCGGGGCTGACCTCGCGCAGCTCGGCGGCCAGGATCTCGAGCACCGCCCGCGAAGCCTGCCGCGCATTCGTCACGGCGTTCTGCTGACGGTAGCTCCGCTGCTGGACGATCAGAGCCTGGTAGACACCGCCGAGCATCAGACCGGCGAGGACCACGACGATGAGGAGCTCGACGAGCGAAAAACCGGGGGACCCGCGGCGCAGCTCCCGTGGGAGCGGCGCCCCATCCCCGCCGAGAGCGTCGGGCGTGCGCTTCCCGGTCTCGGCCGATTCGATGGAACCCGTGCGATCCATGCGGCGCTACCGGAGGAGGGTGATCTCGGTGCTGTCACGGACCGTGCTCGACCACCCCTGGCCCATCACGTAGCCCGGGCCCTGATTCACGATCCGCACGGTCTTCAGCCCGCTCGATGGCTGCGAGACGACCCGCCACGACACCGTAAAGTCGCCGATCGTCGTCGACCCATCTTGTACGTTGGCGAACGGCATCGAACGGAGCTGCTCGATGACCTGCTGCGTCGCGAGCGACCGTTCCGTGCTCCGCCCCGAGTCACCCAACCGAGTGAAGACGTACCCGGTCGACGCCGCCATGGCCAGGATACCCATGCTCAGAATCACCATGGCCGCGACCACCTCGACGAGGGAAAAGCCGTTCGCTTCAGCCGGACGCGTCGTCATCATTGGCTCAGAACCTGTCCCAGGGGGCGCACCGTCGCCCTTGCCGTGCTGTTTCCACGCTGAAAGTCGACGTACATCGTCGAGCCGGCGACGCCTCCGCCGCACGACCCCGCACCGAACCCGGAGGCCAGGGCGATGCCTCGAGGCGAGTAACAGATCGTCAGCAATTGATCCCCCGGAATGATCACATCCGTCCGGTACTCGGCCGCGAACCTCACCACGGGATCGAGCGTATCCCCGGCGCCGGACCTCCCCATCACGATCCACGCGCGGTCGCCCACCGGGTCGATCTGCAGCCTCGCCACCTGCCCTCGCTCGATCGCCGCGGACCGCGCCCTGACGGAGAGGTAGGTGAACGCGTTCCGAGCATTCGCGGCATCGCGCTCCTCCAAGTACCGGCGCGCCGGATTGATCGCCAATCCCGCCAGAATCCCGGCGATCACGATGACGGCCATCATCTCGACCATCGTGAACCCGGCTCGATCGCGTAGCACGTGACGCTCCCTCGCGGACACGGCCCCCATCTCCATCGGCGTCGCCACGGCAAGTGGGCGGTCCGGGAACTCGGCCCCAAGCGGGCGGTGACGCCGGCCCCACTCCCGTGAAACCGGGCCGGGAAGGATACGATTTTCGTGCCCTCGCCCAAGATCGCATAGCGCAACGATTTGGCTATATCCGTCGGACCCGGCGGACCGAAAAGAGTGCTCGCATCGCTACATTTTTCCGTAGATTTCCGCGCCTCGAAGGCGCAGCGGGCGGGTCCCCGAACCGGCGGCGATCGCGGCGCGCCGTGCGCGGGATCTTCGATGCTTTTCGTCAGAATGCCGGCACCCACATCCGGCCGCCCGGGCGCAACGCCCTGCCGAGGGCCGGCGCCGCGTTGAACGCCCTCAGGATCGCACAGGGGTCGAAGACGACGGATGCGTCCCCCGAGAGTGTAGTCGGGCCGGAGGCGTCAGCCGCGGCGACCGCACCAGCGATCCGCGCGCTGTCGCCCGCGATGACACGACCGCCGACGAGGACCGGTCCGGCGAAGAATGCGTCATCCTCGAGCCGGAGATCGCCGGCAACGACCAGGATGCCCTGCCCCTGACCGCCGAGGATGCGGAGGTCCCCCGGGGCGAAGATGAGCGGCGCATAGGCCGCACAGGGGTCCGAAGGATCGAGGGGAGCGCCCCAGTTCCCTGCGGCCGCCTCGTCGCACCCCCCATCGACGTGCCGGGGGCCGAGGAGGAGGGACCCGCTCTCCGTACGGTCGGCGATCGCGGCCAGGTCGTCCCACCCGAGCGGGCCGATCCCGGCGAAGCCCTGGGAGTCGACCGGAACCACGAGTTGCGCGGGGCGATCGGGGGCCCCCGCCGCCTCGACGAGCAACGCGACCGCGGCGGCGAGGCATGCGACGTCGATCGAGGGTGGCGGCGCTGAAGCGTCGAAGCCTTCGACCCGGGCACGGTCCCGGAGGTCGGCGGGGCCGCCGGTGGCGAGGGCCGCGGGAAAGCGCGCCGCCAACTCGGCCGCTCCGAACCCTCGGATCACGAGCGCGGCCCGCGCGACGGCCCCGCGGGGTGTGGTCGCTCGAGCCCGGAGGAGATAGAGAGGGTTCGCGAGGCGCTCTACCTCGACGCGTACCGCGAGGTGAGGGTCCACGCCGGCCGAGGCCACCGTCAGGGCCCGCACCTCCCCGATGGCCATATCCCGGTAGGGCCCGCCCCGCCACCCGGCCACCACCGCCCGCAACGCGGACTCCGCCGCCGTCCGGGCGCGGAACGACTCCTCGACGCTCTCGGCGATCTGCAAGGACTGCACGCTCGCCGAGAGTAGCCCCGCCGCGAGGGCGGCGAGGAGCAATAGGGCGAAGAGCGTGAGGATCAGGGCGACGCCGTCGCGCCGACCGTTCATGGCCGCCCCCCGCCCTTCGCCGGGACGCCGCCATTGCCGGCCCCGTTGAGCACGCCGAGCCGCCGCCGGATCCCCGGGGCACCTCCCTCCGTGCCGGGCGATGCGGCATCCGTCCACCCCGACGCGGCCAAACGAAGCGTGAGACCCTCCTCCGAGGCCGCGGCGCCTGTCGGAACCGGCGCGAACCCGCTGGCGCCGACGTCGAGGACGGATCCCGTGATCGGTTGTCGCCCACCGGCACCCCGCCGGTAGCGGAACGCACCGGTGGCGAGATGATAGCTGCCGCTCTCGAAGAGAAGGAGCAGCGTCCCCACGGGGTAGCGTGCACCGAGCGTCCATCTCTGGAGCGACTCGCCCGGCAGGACCGCACACCCCTGGGCCTCCGAAGTGCTCGCGGCGAGAGCCACCGGACCGCCATCTCCGAGTGCGCCGACGACGATGACCGAGTCCTTGGCGGGATCCGGGTCGCGCAGCCCGCGATACCGGACGCGCACATCGCCGCCCACCTCGCCGCAGACGATCGCCGTCCCCCGAAAGGCCCTGAGCGCAACCGAATCGGGGGCGACCGCAAGATCGGCGGCCGGATCGACGTAGCGGACCTCGGCGCCGAGGACCGCGACGGTCGTCCGAAACGCCTCGGCCACCTCCAATCGCCGCGCGTGCATACGCCCGGCCCGCTCCGTCGCCGCGACCGACCCGTACACGCCCCCGGCGACGAGGCCGAAGAACGCCAGCGCGACGACGAGCTCGAGAAGGGAGAGCCCTGCCCGCACCGTCACGATCCACCTCCGGGGCGATACGCCGGCGGGGCGTGGAAGACCGCGGCCCTGAGCACCCGGGGGCGACCGCCTTCCGGGTAGGTGACCTCGACCTCGATGACCCGGCCCGCGCCCTGGGATTGCACCGACCATTGCACGACCTGCGACCCGGCGACGCGCGACCCGGCGACCGGGTCCGGTACCGCGACGAGCGAATCGAGGACCGCCCACGCTGCGCCGACGGCGGACTCGTGGGCCTCGGCGACGCGGAGAGTCCGCGTCGCGAGGAGCGCCATCGACATGCCGCCCAGCACGCCCACCGTGAGGAGGACGAAGGCGACGAGGACTTCGACGAGGGTGAAACCGTCGCGACGACTCACCATGACCGAGGCCTCCCGTACGACGAGAGCGTCAGCCTCGATTCCGCCTCCCCGCGCCGCACGCGAATCGTCCGGTTGGCGACCTGCCCGAGGCCCAGGCCGTCGAACCGGAGCGCGATCGCCGCGCCGCCGCCGTCGACCGCGAGGGTGATCCCGTACTCGGCCGCGAGGTCGACCGGCGGGTCGACCCGTGACCCGTCGGCGGCTTCGATCCAGTAGCGCGCCGTGGATACATCGACGAAGAGTGTCGTACCGCCCCGCGCGATGGCGACCGCACGGGCCCGGGCCACGGCGACGAGGAGCGCGTCACGGGCTCCAGCCGATGCGACCCGGTCGAGCCCCGCGCGGAGCGGGGGGACGGTGAGGCCGGCGAGCACGCCGAGAAGTATGAGCGCGAAGATCGCCTCGACGAGGGTGGTGCCGGGGGAGGGGGGCCGCGTGTTCATGGCGCCAGGCTACATCCCCGGCCGGGGCGCAGCCATGGCGGGTTGGGCCTGCGCTCCGAGGCGGCGCCAAGGGCTGGAGATCGCCGTCCCCCGGGCCGGCGCGCCGACCCGGACCGCCGCCCGATCGACACGGGCGCGACGGCACCCGCCCCCGCGCGGCCGGGGGTCCGGCTAATCCAGGTTGTAGTCCCGGATCTTGTAGAGGAGCGCCCGCGAGCTCAGCTCCAGCAGTTCCGCGGCCCGCGTCTTGTTCCCTCGGGTCCGCTCCAGCGCCTTCGCGATCAGGCGCCGCTCGAGCGCGGCCGTGTGCTTCTTGACCGAGAGGTCGTCCATCGAGAGCTCGGGGCCGTCGTACGCCGGGACAGGACGCACGATGTGCGGCGGGATGTCGTCGACCGTGAGGCGCCGCCCCGAGGCCAGGACCATCGCCCGCTCGATCGTGTTCTCCAGCTCGCGCACGTTCCCCGGCCAATTGTACTCGATGAGGAGGCGCATCGCGTCCGGTTCGACCCCCTCGATGTTCAGCCGGAGCCGATGGTTGTGCAACTCCAGGAAGTGCTGTACGAGCGGCGCGATCTCCTCCCGTCGCTGCCGGAGGGGGACCAGGTGGATCGGCACGACCGCGACCCGGTAGTAGAGGTCCTGCCGGAAGTTCCCCCGCCGAACCTCATCCTCGAGGTCCTTGTTCGTCGCGGCGACGATCCGCACGTCCACCTCGCGGGCCCGGTTTTCGCCCAGCCGCCGGACCTCGCCCTCTTGGAGCGCGCGAAGCAATTTGACCTGGAGCGTCGGGGGCATCTCCCCGATCTCGTCGAGGAAGAGCGTGCCGCCCGCGGCGGATTCGAAGAGCCCCGGCTTCTCCCGGTCCGCGCCCGTGAAGGCGCCACGCATGTAGCCGAAGAGCTCGGCTTCCAGCAGGTTCTCCGGGATCGCCCCGCAGTTGAGGGGGACGAAGGCCCGGTCGGCCCGGTCGCTCTCCATGTGAATCAGACGCGCGACCAGCTCCTTCCCCGTCCCGCTCTCCCCCGTGATCAGGACGGGCGACGGGTAGCGCGCGACCTTCGTCGCCATCTCGAGCGCCGTCCGCATCGCCGGCGACTTGGCGACGATCTCGCCGAAACGGCGCTCGATCCGCACCTCCTCCCGCAGCCGGTGCACCTCCTTGCGCAGCGCCTCCCGCTCCTCGGCCTTTCGGAGCGTCAGGACGAGTTGGTCCGCCCCGAACGGCTTCGAGATGTAGTCGTAGGCGCCCTTCTTCATCGCCTCGATCGCCAGGTCGGTGCTCCCGTAGGCGGTCATGACGATGACCAGCGCGGTTCCGCCCTCGGCGCGATAGCGTTCGAGGAACTCGATCCCCGAGAGCCGGGGCATCCGCACGTCGCACAGGATGATGTCCGGCCGCAGCTCGAGCGCCCGGGCGAGGCCATCCTCCCCGTCCGCCGCCGCGTGAACCTCGTATCCTTCCCCGCCGAGGATCAGCGAGACGGTCTGCCGAAGCCCCGGCTCGTCGTCGATGATGAGGACGGTCATCGGTCCGTATCCCCCGTCTCCCCGGCCACGGCCGGGAGCACGATCGTGAAGGTGGCACCCTCGCCGCTCCGGCTCTCGACGCGGATCGTGCCCTCCATCGCGTCGATCAGCCGAGCGGCCACGGCGAGCCCCAGCCCCGTCCCCTTCCCCGGTTCCTTCGTCGTCACGAACGGTTCGAAGATCTGGTCGACCAGCTCGGCCGGGATCCCCGGCCCCGTGTCGCGCACCGAGATCTCCACCACCTCGCCGCTCGCCGGCACCCGCAGCTCCCGCGGGATCCTCGGCGTCTGGTGGAAGCGACGACGGTGCGAGTAGTCGACATCCGGCGGATCGTCCCGCCGGCGCGTCGGCTGACGGCGCTTCGGCTCGACCCGTATGCACCGCGTCGTGACGACGAGCTGCGCCGCCCGCGTCCCCTCCATCGCGTCCATCGCGTTCAGGACGAGGTTGACCAGGACCTGCTCGAGCTGGTACGGATCCGCCGAGACCGCCGGGAGCGCCGGCGCCAACTCCTTCACCAAAGTGACTTCCTTGAAGCGCCCCTGGTTCTCGAGAAGCTCGAGCACCCGCTCGACCACCTCGTTGACGGCGATCCGGTGGACTCGCGTCTCGCGCGGCCGGGCGTAGTCGAGGAGGCCCCGCACGATCCGGTCGATGCGTCGCGCCTCCTGCTCGGCGGCCGCGAGCAGTTCCCGATCCTCGCGCTCGGTCGCCCGCCGCTGGAGGAGACCTATGTACCCCATCACCGCCCCCAACGGGTTCCCGACCTCGTGCGCGATCCCCGCCGCGAGGCGCCCGACCGAGGCGATCTTCTCGACCCGAACCAGCTCGTCCCGCGCCTCCGTCAGCAGTCGATTCGTCTCTTCCAGCGACCGCACGTTCGCCGCGAGCTGCTCACGGTGCGCGATCAGCCGCTCCGCCATCCGGTTCACCGCATCGGCGACCCGGCCGATCTCCGCCGTCTCGGCCCTCGGGAGCCGCCGCGCGTAGTCCCCATCCGCGATCGCCTCGACCCCTTCGACCAACTCGTCGAGCGCCGCGAGGAGCCGCCGCTGGATCAGGTACCGCCCGAAGATCGCGAAGACGACGATGTCCGCCGCGAGCAGGATCGCCAGGTACAGCGCCGCCGTCCCCAGCGTCTCGAAGCGCGGCATGAGGAGAAGGACGCCGACCGCCGCCACGATGAACGCCCCCGCGAACACCACCACGAGGGAGGCGGTCAACTCCTGGCGTAACGTCGGAGATGCGCGCATGGCCGCGTTCAGCGCCGCTGCCGCATGCACACCGCTTGAGTGGAGCCGGTCACGTACCCGGATGCCGCCGGCAATCGGTACCTTGCATGCGACGAGTATTGAGCACGGGGCAGCAGATCAAGCAACAACCGCGGATACCTCATGAACCGACCGCGTCGATGACCCTCTCCCGGAGACACGCGTCATCCCGATGGATGCGGAAGAACAGAGGGAAACGCACCTGCGGGTGCCCCTCCACGAGCTCGAGCACATGGGGACAACGCGCACTCAAGATAGCGGCATCCCGGTAGATCATCAAAGTCGGACCGGAGATCGACAGGATCGTCACGTCATCCTCCAAGATCCGACGGGCGAGGTAATCGCCGGGATGGGCGAATACCGATTCGCCTCCGAACGGCACCGAGGGGTTGGAGTTCGACGCCTTCCGGCCGGTGTAGTGATAGACGGCCGCAGGGAACTCCACGAGGATGCGATCTTCCGGCGTCGTGTGGTCTCGGACCCAGACCGTGACGGTCTCCAGATAGCGGGTGATCGACGGAAGAAAATACGCCGGACCGAAAACCTCGGGGGCTAGCCCCGCTTCCGCCCTACGCCGGCCTTCCGCACGCAGCTCCACCTGCCGGAGCGCGATCATGGGCACGACCCCGATCATCGCCACCACGACGAGGCGATAGACGATGGGCGGGCGTGCCCGAACGAAATCCGAGATCGCGCGGGCCGCGAGCAAACCCATGAAGGGGAGCAACGGGAGCAGGAATCGATCCTGCAGGAACGGCCAGATGAGCACGAGCGCCAGCGACGCGCCGATCATCAGGACGAGCTCCGGTCGCCCCCTTCGGGTGCGGTAGGCGCCGATGCCGACGACGACCGCCGCGAACGCCAGGATCGCGGCGGCCAGCGGTCGGATCCCGCTCGTGTAATCCGTCAGGATCGAGGCGTAGCCGCCAACATTCCGGATCGCGGTACTCCACACGGCTCGGTAGGTGTCTGCGACATCCCCACTCGTGAACCAATCGACATAAGACGCCTCATCCGGGATGCTGGACACGCGGCCATGGGCGATCATGTACCCGTGGTAGACCTGCCAGGCCACCAGCGGCACGATGGCGCCGGCCGTGAAGGCCAGGATCGCCCGCGTGCCCGAACGCCGGTGCACCAGTGCGAGAAGCACCGCCGGGATGAGCGCGACGGCGTGGGCCCGGAAAAGCGTCGTCACCGCAAGAGTGATCCCGCCCCATGCAGCCACCCTCGGTGCGAGCGAAGCGTTCGTGGAGTCGATCTCCCGGGCGACGACGAGGAGGCAGATCGCCCACCCGAGGACGAAGTACGGCTCCGTCAACGCCAGGCTGTGATACTGGAGCGTCGCATCGAGGAAGAATGGGCCAATCCCAAGGAGAGCCAGGGGCAGGACGTGCGCGCCGAGAACCCGCCGGCCGTAGTACCAGAGGGTGCCTGCCCCGGCCGCAACGACGGCGGTGTTCAGGAGACGGATCAGCCCGGCCACATTCGGCAGGGATCCACCGATCCACCAGAGCACGGCCAGAAGTGCCGGGTAGCCAGGAGGATACTTGACCTGGACGGGATCGCCCGCCAAGTGGATCGAGCGATACCCTTCACCGGCAGCAATGGCTTTCCCGACCGCGACGTAGACGCCGTCGTCGTTGAACGAGCCGATGAGCAGGCGCTCGTTCACCGTGAGCAGGAGCGTCGCCACGAAGACGATCAGCGCGACGGCGACGGCTTCGCGCTCAGGCGTCCACTGACTTTCGGCCGTCGCGCCGGTCGGCTCGGCATCCGCCCGCGTCGGGGGGGATTCGGTTGTTGCGGTCATGACACGGGGATGGGGCTGTGAAAGCGGCGGTCGAAATCAGCGATCGGGGCGCCATGCGGTCGAGTAGGCGAACCGCGAATCGGCCCGTCACTCTCCGGTGCAGGTCACGATCGATTCCGATGTCGCCGGGCCCGCCATTCCGGCGGAAGCTGCGCCGATGAAGACCCCGCACTGCCCCCCGGGGGGCAGGGCAGAGTGCGTACCCACCGCGGCCCACGTCCCCGGACCCGTATTGGTGATATTGATCTCTACGCCTCCGCTCTTCTTGAAATGCGGGAGGTCCGACAACTGCTGCGCGTAGGTGTAATGCTCGCCGAAGTAGGCCTCTTGCTGCACCGCGAGGTTGTAGAGGTCCTGCTTGACCGTGGCGAAGTAGGCACTGGTCCGCGACTGCGCGAATCGGGCGCCCGCGAACGTCGCCAGGATACCCAAGATCACGACGACGATCAGCAGTTCGATGAGGGTGAAGCCATCACGTCTGTCCATGGAGATCCACCCCTGAGAACCATGAAGGGGCGGCGGCTCGCGCCGCCGCCCCGTTCGTCAGAACCGGTTTCCCGCAACCAGTCGATTACTCGCCCGTGCAGGTCACCACGCCAGGAACCGTCGCGGGCGCGACCGAGGCGGCCCCACCAACGTAGACGGCGCAATACTGGGTGGAAGCGAGCGCGCGGTGCGTCGCGGTCGCCGACCAACCCGTGTTCGTCACGTCGGCGATCGTGACCGTGACCCCTGAAGACTCGGAGAACTCGAGCGCCGTCTTGTCGTTGCTGTACGTGTAGTTGGTGTTGCCGCTGCCGTCCGTCCTGTTGTAGTAGATCTCCTGCTGCGTCTGGAGATTCTTCAGGTCCGACTTCATCGCCGAGAAGTAGGCCTTCTCCCGGGTGGCGCTGAACTTCGGAATGGCGACCGCGGCCAGGATGCCGATGATCACCACCACGATCAGCAGCTCGATCAGCGTGAAACCCTGCCTTGCCTTGAGCATACGTCGCTCCTCCCTGGTTGGTTGGGGTTGGATCAGGCTCCAATCCGGCGGGTGGGTCTGGCAATCCCCGTACCGCGGAAGAGCGGATCGACTATCCTGCTTTCTTTTCGATACTTGGCCGGTCCGTCCCGGCACGGATCACCGCTGAAAGGTCGCGGTTCCGATTGCATTCTGCAGTACACTGGCAGAATCCGTGACCTCTCCGACCCCGGCCGTCCCGGCGAGAACCTCGTCGATGCGGCGGAGGAGGGCGGTGTCGCCGGCGGCGCGATCTCGGGCCGTCTGGAGGGCCTTTTCCGCCTCCGCCTCGTTCCCGAGTCGGGCTAGGGACCGTGCGAGAAGGGTCCACAGCGCCCAGTTGTCGCCTCCCGGCTGACGCGTCGCCGCACGGAACGATGTCACAGCAAGGGTATCGTTCCCGAGTTCCGCGTACGCCCTGCCCCGAATGTCGAAGAGCAGGCGGTTCGGCCCGAGTTTCGGGAAGAGGCGATCCGTCAGGGCGATCGCGTCCTCGAACCGGCCGGTATGCACGTAAGACATTCCGAGGAACGGTTTGGCCTCCGCATAACCCGGGTGAATGGAGTCGGCTTCTTCGAAGAGCTCGATCGCGCGATCGTAGCGCTTCCACACGTAGTTGGCCAACCCGTACTGGACCAGGAGCCCCGGATCGCGGGGCCAGAGCCGATAGGCGAGTTCCCAATGCTCCTGGCTTCCGACGGTGTCCCCCTGCTGCATCTTCGCGACGGCGAGCTGTAGCTGCGCCCGGTAGGACTCCGGGTGGTCGCGGTAGAGCGCGTCGAAGATCGAATCGGTGTCCTCCCACTCGGGGTTGCGGATGATGGTCCGCGCCGCGAAGAGAACGAGGACGGCGGCGACCGCGGCGGCACCGAGCTGCCGGGCGCGCCGGGTGCCCTCGGCGGCCACCGCCTGCCACGCCCCGGCCACCAGGTAGGACACCATGACGGACGGGAGATAGAGCGTCCGCTCGGCCACCAGGACGCCGATGGGGAAGAGAAGGTTCGAGACGGGCAGGATGCTGATGAAGAACCAGCCTGCGGCGGTCCCGGCCGCCGGGTAACGGGGGACGGCTAGCATCATCACCACGGTGGCGGCGAGCAGTGCGGCACCCAGCAACGCCATAGGCGTCCACGACTCGACGGGGAGGATCACCGCCGGGGAATAGTCGGCGGAAAGGTCCATCGGGAAGAAGAGGAGCCGGGCGAACTCCGGCCACGCGCGGAGCGCGGAGAGGACGCGCCGGTCCTCGCGAAGGAACGGCAATCCGGGATTGGCGTCGCTCCCCCCGATCGAGCCCAGGATCTCGAGGCGTAACACGAGGTACGCGAGCAGGGTCGCGGCCAGGGTCGCGATCGGTACGGCCATGGCCTTGGCGTACCGTGCGACGCCTCGGCCGGTCAGCTCGATGCGCCGGCGCGCCAAGTCCAGGAGCACGAGGAGCCCCGGCAGCACGACCGCGCTCTCCTTGGTGAGCATCCCGAGTGCGTAGAAGGCGACAATCGCGCCGAGTCGCTTGCGCGACAGCCCCTTCTCCGCGTCCGCCCGTAGGTAGATCAGGCAGCCCGCCAGGACGAACGCGGCGGCGAGGAGTTCCGCGTGGCCGACCACGTTGGCCACGGCTTCGGTATGGACCGGGTGGACGGCGAAGACCAGAGCACCGGCCAGAGCGGCGACGGTCCCGGTACCGTGCGCCACCACGTAGAACACGAGGACCGTCACCAGGCCGTGGAGCAGGACGTTCGAAAGGTGGAAGAGCCACGGCGCGCCGTCGGAGATGGCCCACTGGACGGCGTAGGAGAAGATCGTCAGCGGGCGATAGAGACCGAGCACTTCGCCGGCAAACGGCCAGTACGGGGTCGACCAGATGCCGCCGAGATCTCCTATCCGGTGCACCCGTTCGTTGTTCTGGATGATGAAAACGTCATCGTAGGCGAACCCGTTGGGCAGCGAGTTCACGTAAACGGCGGCTGCCACAATGAACGCGATGAGGGCCGCGCGACGACGGTCGATCGGTTCAACGCGCATCATGCTGCGATTCGTCGAGTTCGAGGTCGGTGATCCGTACGACATCGCCCATCCTGTTGAGAAGCTCGTCGTCGGGATCGAGGCGAAGGCCGTCCCTCACCGCCACCCGCGCCGTCACGGTGTCGCCGAGATCCAGGGACGTGGCGGCGAGGAGACGAAAAGCCTCGACGCTGGTGGGCCATTGGCGAGTGGCGAACGCGGCGAGGTCCCTTGCCTCGCCGATCCGCTGTCGTTCAATCGCGAACGTTGCGGCCTCGAGCACCAGCCCTCTGCGATACGGCCAGAGCCTGAGCGCCTCGGCAAAATGCTCGGCCGCTCTCTCGACGTTACCGTTCGCCCGCTCGAGGCGGCCGAGATACCAGTGGCCGCGGTAGGAATCCGGTCGGTCCCGCACCTGCGCACGGAAGATCCGCTCGGTCGATTCCCACTCCGGCGTGCGCTGGAGCGTTCGAGCGGAGTACGCCAGAATCACCCCCCCGAGGGCCACCCAGGCGATCCGTCGTGTAAGGACCGCCCCCGATGCGCCGAACCTGGCCAACACCCCTGCGACGGCAATCGAGAGCGCGACGGAGGGGACGTAGAGCGTCCGCTCGGCCACCAGCACCCCGATCGTCATGGCCAGATTGGAAACCGGGAAAACCGTCACCGGAAACCAGAGCAGGGCGAGAGCCATGAACCAGCGGCCCCGGGCGGTCGCGACGGCTCCCAGCCCGAGCAGCGAGGCGAGGAGGAGCAGGCCCACCCCGGCCGGGATGTTCCACGACGTAGCGGGGCCGACCACCTGCGGTCCGTAATCGATCAGCAGAGTCCGAGGAAAGAACAGAAGGCGGGCATACTCCGGCCAGGCCTGGAGCGCCGTGAGGAGGCGAGGCCCCGCGCCGGTCAAACCCTCGGCCGCCGGATGGACCACCGTCGGCGAATGGAGTCCGACGACGGCCGTCCGCGCGACGATGTAGAGGACCGGACCGATCAGGACGAGCGCCAGCTCGCCGCCCCTGCCACGAACGCAGGCCGTAACGGTCGTTTCCCGTCCGTCCCCACGCTCCACGACCCGATCCAGCAGCAGGAGCACCGCAGGGAGCATGACCGCGCTCTCCTTGGAGAAGATTGCGGCCGTTCCCAGGAGCGCCGCGCCGAAAGCGCGCGGCCCGACGCCGCCATCCCGCCGACGCCGCAACCAGAGAACGCAGGCACCGAGGAAGAAGGCGGCGGCCAGGAGTTCCGCCCGACCCGCCACGTTGGCGACGGCTTCGACGTGCACCGGGTGGATGGCGAAGAGAAGAGCTCCCCCGAGTGCGGCGCTAGGCGGAACGAGCTCGCAGAGCAGGAGCGCGACCAGCGCTGCCGCCACGGCGTGCAACACCAGATTGACCGCGTGGGCCCAGGCGGATGCCGCTCCGGATACGACCCAATCCAGGGCAAACGAGACCGTGGCGAGTGGACGATACAGCGCATGCTCGTCTCCGGCCACGTACCAGTACGGTCGCGTGAAGATCTCTCCCCAAGCGTAGGGAGGCCGGACCCTGGGGTCGCCCAGCAGCAGCGGAACGTCGTCGTACGCGAAGCCATTGCCCAGGCCGGGAAGGTAGACCACGACCGCGACGAGAGCCGCGGCCAAGGCCACAACCGCATGAGGCCGAGGCCGTCCGGCGGCCACGGGTCGATGGAGCCGTCGGTCCCGTCGTCTCTCGGGGACGACCACTCCGTCAACCGTCATCGCTCGCCCCCCAGATCGCCGCCATGCCGACGTCGTACGACTCGAGGACCGGCGGCGATTCCGGGTCGGAGGTGCGCAGGACCATCGGCCTGCGATCGGGATACCTACGGATCAGCAGCGCGTTCATTTCCGGCCCCATGTCCCGGACGAAGAGCGCGCCCTTACCCGGGAGCCCCGGGAGATCGCCTTGCCAGAGGAGCGGGACGACGTTCACGATCCCGTTCCGGTCGGCGTCGATCTCGCGCCGACACGGTTCGGTCAGCACTTCGCCCTGAACCACGCGGATCCGATTCTTCGAAGAGATCTCGACGAGCTCCGGGAATCCCTGGGCGCGACGCTCAAAGTCGAGCACGGGCTCGATCGTGCCCCGCGGGCGACCGGAGGCCGCCGCAGAAGCTTGCGCGAATTCGTGAACCCGGCAGGTAGAGTTCTGTCGGAGGGCGGTCTCCACCGAATCCAACCGCATCCCGCTTGCGGCCAGGAGCATCCCCAGACGCTCGGTCCAACCGCCATGCACGAAGATCAAGGCCGGACCCTCCACCGTCGGAGGCTCCATCCGGGCGCTCGGCATGAAGTTCCGATAGCTCAGCATCCTCTGGGGAGCGAGGACCATCATCCCCACGCCACCGGCAACGAGAAGAAACGCCAACGCTGCCGTTCGAGGCGAGTACTTCTCGCCGATCACCTTCCGGTCGCCGGGGATCCGGCGCACGACGCCCGCCGCGGCGACTGCGGTCAGGAGCGCCCACGCCGGCGCGACCTCGTTCAGCATGCGAGGTCCCATGAAGAGCCCGTGGTGCCAATAGAAGGCATTGGCCAGCACCGGCAACAGAGCCCATGCGGCAATGACGCGCTCGCCGAACGAAAGGCGCTTGGCCACGAGAAAGTACACGCCGACGAGCGCGACGACCGGGAGGACGCTTTCGAAGAGATTCAGGCTCAACGCCACCAGGTCGGCCGAGGTGTAGGCCAGCGCCTCGAGCGGCCCGTAATCGTTGCCCCAAGGATCCGTGTGAAAGCCGAGGCGAGTCGTCTCACCGTGTGCGACGGAGTATCCGAACCGAAATGGACTTCCGAAGAAGTGACGGTTGTACGCGCAGAGGGCGAGGATCAAGGGCAACGCCCCGAGACTGGCGAGGGCGGCCCACCGTGCCCAGTGGCGCCATTCAACCTGACCGCGCACGCCCGCACGCAGCCAGACCACGAACGCCGCCAAGACGCCAAAGACGAGCCCGGAGAGGGGGCGCGTGCCAAACGCCAAGGCCAGCGCCGCCCCCGTCGGCATGGCCCAAGCGGCCCGGCCATCGCGTGCGCGAATCGCGAAGTAGAGGGCCATGGCGCCGAAAGCCGCGGCGGTCACGTGGTTCATGTACACCCCCGCCAACCCGACAAAGAACGGATTGACGGCGGCGAGGAAGGCGCCGAAGCGAGCCAACGGGAGGTCGTCCGGCAAGAGACGCTCGGCCGAAAGCGTGACAAAGAGCACCGTGAGGGCGGCGAGCGAAGGGCCCACGGCCCAGACCGCACCGAGCCGAAATCCGGCCGCCAGGAGGAAGACGTGCACCGGGGGATACTGGGAGACCCACCCGTTCGGCGTCACGATGGAGTTCTGGACGTGCCAGAACGGGCCCGTACCGTCGACCGGCCCCGCGAGCTTTCCCGCCGCGAGATAACGGGCGTGGAGGAGCTGCGCCATCGCGTCGATGAGGTTCGGCTTGCCCTCTTGGATCGCTAGAGAGAAGCCGAGCACGAGGCTACCGGCCAGGACCGCCAACGCGAGGGCGTACACCGCCGTGGGCGGTCGGGCCAACCACGCTCCGATCCGCGCGAGATGGCGCTCGATCGCTCGGGGAGAAACCAACCGGGCAAGGATGACGGCAGGGATCAGGGCGAGAAGCGCACCCGAGTAAAGGACGCCGGCCGTGATCTCGCTCAGCTCCGCCGTCACCTCGCCGGCCAACCCACTCTCACGGTGCGGAAGAAGGCCGTAGAACGGGACCAACGTCAGGAGCAGCAGCGATGCACCGATCCCCTTGAACCAAACTCGAGTAGCGCCCTCTTCCATCCGCGAGCGAGTGCCCTCCCCTCTCTCGATCACAACAGCCCCTTCAGACAGAGGACGCATCCCCACCCCCGGACCTCCACCACAAGGTTCCGCGCCGCATCCGAGATGATGGTGGAATCGCTCGCGTCCACGAGCGATCCGGGGGGCCAGAGCATGGGCCAGAGATCGCGTCGCAAGCGATGAAGTCCATATCGTCGCCAATGGACCGCTCCCGATCGTGGCCGCCGGAATCGAGCGCCGCTCATCCGCAGCGGCCCCGCGGGACAGAGGACTGGGGGATGCGGGGCCTCCCATCGAACAGGGCGATCACACCCCTTCCCCCATCGCCGCCGCCAGCGCCTCCCTCCACCCCGCGATCGGCCCCACGATCGCCTCGGTCGCCGAGCAGTCGAGGACCGAGTACGCCGGTCGCCGCGCCGGGCGCGGGAACTCCGCCGTCGTGACCGGCGCGACCTCGGCGTCGATCCCGGCCAGGCGGAGCGCCTCGACGGCGAGCCCGTGCCAGGTCGTCTCGCCGCGGTTCGTCGCGTGGTACGTACCGGCCGGGGCGCCGCGCTCCATCAGCCCGGCCAGGATCTCGGCGAGCGATCCGGTCCAGGTCGGCGAACCGCGTTGGTCCACCACCACGCGAAGCGGCTGGCCCGCCCGAGCCCGCTCCAGGATCGTCGCCACGAAGTTCCTCCCGCCGGCGCCGTAGAGCCAGCTCGTGCGCACCACCAGGTAATCTCCCGCCTCCCGCGCCGCCGCCTCCCCCGCCAGCTTCGATCGGCCGTACGCGCCGAGCGGGTTCGTCGGCGAGTCGGGCCGGTAAGGCGACGTCGCCGCGCCATCGAAGACGTAATCGGTGCTCGGGTAGATGAACCGCGCCCCCACGGCCCGGCAGGCGAGGGCGACGTGACGCGTCGCCTCGGCGTTGACCCGGTGCGCCTCGGATTCCTCGGTCTCCGCGTCATCGACCCGGGTGTACGCCGCGCACTGGACGACCACGTCGGGCCGCTCTCCGCGCACGACCGAATCCACCGCCCGCGCGTCGGTCACGTCGAGAGCCGCGCGATCGAGTGCGATGACATCGTGCCCCCGTCGCTCCAACTCCCGACGGACTGCCCGCGCCAGCATGCCCCGGCTCCCCGTGATCAACACGCGCAGGGGCCCTCCGCCACCACGTTGGATCATTACTTCCGAGCGGTCGCCCAAAGGTTCATCCCGAGTTCGAAGGTGCCCAGCCGAATCGAATCGTTCTTGAATCCGGCATCGCGAAGGATCGCGGCGAGCTCCTCACGAGTATATGCGGCCTTGTGCTCTTCGATCTCCTCCCGGCTCACCAAACCGAATCGGGCCATGATCCGGAGGAGCCTATCGGTCCACCCGGCAGGCGTGGTCAGGATATACATGCCTCCTGGCCGGATCACCCGGCGAATCTCGCGGATGGTGGCGGGGAGAGCCGATGGCTCGACATGCTCGATGACCGCCAGCATCGTCACTACGTCGAAATACTCATCTTGGAACGGAAGCACCGGATCGATCTCGAGGTCATGCGAGATCAGCCGGATCCCGGGATACGCGTCAGGGTGGGCGACCGGGCGTTCGATCTTGTCAAGACCGATCCGCTCGGCGAACGCGGTGTTCAATAGGAACCACGGGTGGGTCCCGCAGCCGACGTCGAGGATCCGCCCGTTCCGGCTGGAGGACGGAATGAGTCGGTTGGCGACTCGAGCTCGTTGCTGGGCAAGGAACGCCTCGATCAGCCCGTTCCCACGGGTGACGCGGCCCGCGGTCACTCGCCCCCCTCCCATGGCGCGGGAGCGTGGGTCATCTCCCCGACCGTGGCCATCGGCGCATCCCGTTTCAACCGATGAATCGGCCCGCCATGGAACTTCTCCGCCCGCGGCGGCAGCAGGTTCGCGCGGAAGATGTGCCAGAACGCCGCGACGCCGTCCTTCCAGCCGATCTTCTTCCCCTCGGCGTACGTGCGACCGCTGTAGCTGATCGGGATCTCGTAGATCCGGGCACCCGCCTGCGCCAGGCGAGCCGTCAGCTCCGGCTCGATCCCGAACCGGTTCGTCCGCAGCGGGAGGCTCTTCATCAGGTCCGCCCGCACCATCTTGTAGCACGTCTCCATGTCCGTCAGGTTCAGGTCCGTCAGCATGTTGGAGACGAGCGTGAGGATGCCGTTGCCGACCCGGTGCCAGAAGTAGAGGACGCGGCGCGGCCCCCCCAGGAACCGGCTCCCGAAGACGGCATCGGCCCGGCCATCGACGATCGGCTCGAGGAGTCGGGGCAGCTCCCGGGGATCGTACTCGAGATCGGCATCCTGGATGACGATGACGTCGCCGGTCGCGTGCTGGATCCCGGTCCGCACGGCGGCCCCCTTCCCGCGATTCACCTCGTGCAGCAGGAGCTGATCGATCACCCCCTCGTCGCGCAGCCGCTCGAGGATCGGGCGCGTCCCGTCCGTCGAGCAGTCGTCGACGCAGATGACCTCCATCGGGATCGGTACCGACCGCACGCGGGCGAGGAGCGTCTCGACGGAGGCGGCCTCGTTGTAGACCGGGATCACCACGCTCAACACCGGCTCGAACCCCCGACCATTCATGATTCACCGATCCCGTAGCGGTTGAGTTTGCGGTAGAGCGTCGAGGGGTCGATCCCCAGGACCTCGGCGGCTCGCGCCTTGTTCCCCCCCTCGGCCTGAAGGACCCAGAGGATGTAGGCCCGCTCGATCAGGTCGAGCGTGGGGTTAACCGGCGGCCTGTCGGCGACGAGGGCCGGCGGGGGCGGCTCGACGATCCTCGCCGGCAGCGCATCGACGTCGATCTCCCTTCCACGGGTCAGCACCGCCGCCCGCTCCAGGGCGTTCTCGAGTTCGCGTACGTTGCCGGGCCAATCGTAGCGCTGCAGCCGCTCCATCGCCGCCTCGCTCAGACGAAGCGGCTCGCCGCCGTTCCGCTCCGCCAACCCCTTGAGGAAGTGCTCGGCGAGGAGCGGGATGTCGCCTGGCCGCTCCCGAAGCGGCGGGAGGTGCAGCGTGATCACGTTGAGGCGGTAGTAGAGATCGCTTCGGAACGCGCCCCGCCGAACCTCGTGCTCGAGGTCCCGGTTCGTCGCCGCGATGATCCGCACGTCGATCGCGATCGGCTCCGTCGCACCGACGGGGACGACCTCTCGCTCCTGGAGCGCCCGGAGCATCTTCACCTGCAGCGCCGGCGACATCTCGCCCACCTCGTCGAGGAAGAGCGTCCCGCCGCACGCCGCCACGAGGAGACCTTCCTTGTCCCGGACGGCGCCGGTGAAGCTCCCTTTCACGTGGCCGAAGAGCTCCGACTCGAGGAGCGATTCTGGGAGGGCGCCGCAGTTGATCGAGACGAACGGCCCGTCCTCCCGCTCGGAGAGCGAATGGATGTAGCGCGCGAGGATCTCCTTCCCCGTCCCGCTCTCCCCCGTGATCAGCACCGTCGAATCCGTCGGCGCCACGGTCTCCGCGAGCCGGAGCACCTCCAAGAACGCGCGGTTCTTCCCGACCGGGCGCCGCGCGCGGGAATCGTCCCGCCGACGGATCTCGCGCTTGAGCGCCCTGTTCTCCTGCTTCAGCGACCGCGTCTCCGCCGCGCGCCGGCAGAGCGCCACCAGTTCGCCGTTGCTGAACGGCTTCTGCAGGTAGTAGAACGCCCCCTGGTTGACCGCCTGCATCGCCGACTGGAGCGATGCCTGCGCCGTCATCAGGATGACCGGCAGCTCCGGGTCCCGTTCCCGCACCGCGGCGAGGAGCTCGAGCCCCGACATCCCGGGCATCCGTATGTCGGTCAGGACCACATCCGGGGCGACGTCGTCGAACAGCTCCAGCGCCTCGCGCCCGCTGACCGCGACCGTCACCTCGAAGCCCTCGCCCCGCAGCAAGATCTGCAGGGTGTTCAGGATCGATGTCTCGTCGTCGACGACAAGGATTTTCGGCATCGTCACCCGCCGCCATCCACGTCCGTTGGGAGATAGACGGTGAAGCGCGCACCTCGGCCGGGCGCGTTCTCGAGGAAGATCGCGCCCCGGTGGGCCTCGACCGCCCGATGCACCAGCGCGAGTCCGAGCCCGGTCCCGCCCTGCCGCGTCGTGAAGAACGGGTCGAAGATCCGCTGCGCGTGCTCCGCCGGGACCCCCGGCCCCGTGTCGCTAACGGCGATGCGCGCCGGCGAGGAGAACGGTACGCCGGCCGGAATCTCCGCCTCACTCGCCCGCCCCACCTCCACCCGCACCACCCCACCCCTGCCGGAATGCTGCACCGCGTTCAGCACAAGATTGAAGACCGCACGGTGCAGCAGGTCCTCATCGCCCTCCACCACCACCGGCTCCCGCGGCGGATCGTACTCGATGCGAACGCCTTCCCCGCCATCGGGGTGGCGCTGCACCAGGTCGATCGCCTCCGCCGCCACCTTGCCCAGATCCACACGCGCCGGCACCTGGAGCTTCACCCAACTGAACTCGATGAAGTCCGAGAGGAGCCGGCTCAAGCGGTCGGACTCCGTCAGGACCAAGCGCTGGAGCACCGCCTCGTCGCCCGCGGCGATACGCCCGCTCCCCAGTTGCTCGACCGCGCTCCGGATCGACGCCAGCGGGTTCTTGATCTCGTGCGCCAGCGACGCCGCCAGCTCCGCCACCGCCTGCAGCCTCGCCGCACGACGGTTCAGCTCCTCGACCCGCTTCCCGTCCGTGATGTCCTGCACGACCACCGTCACCCAGGGCGCCTCCTCCCCCTCCGGCTCCAGCACCGTCGTCCGAACCCCGACGGTCCGGTCCCCCTCCCCGCCCTCCACACCCGGCACCCGCGTCTCGTACCACCGCACCGGTCGCCGCAGCGTCGCCGTTCGACGGATCAGCGCCGCCAACCCGGGCGCCCGACGCGACAGCTCCTCCAGCACCGGCCGACCCTGCCACTCCGACTCCTTCAACCCCAGCAGCCCTTCACCCGCAGGGTTGATGTACGCCAGGCGGCCCGCCCCATCGATCGTCGCCACCCCGGTGTCGATCGCGCCCAGGATGTCGCTCGTGCTGAGCTTGAGCTGCCTCAGCTCCGACTCGATCTCCCCCAGCGCCGCACCCGCCTGGCGCAGCCGGTCTCCCAGGTACCCCGTCGCCAGCGCCATCAGGGCGAAGAGCCCGATCTGGATGAACACCGTCCCCGGCGGAATCGATGCGTGCGCCCAGACGATATCCACGAAATAGAGCAGACTCGCCAGCGCCCCGATCAGTACGCCCCCGGGCAACGGCAGCAGCAGCGCACCCGCCGCGATCACCAGGATGTAGAGCGGCGCGAACTCGCTCTCCCCCCCACCCGTCAGGTGCACCACCGCCGTGACCAGCAGGGCGTCGAAGATCACCTGCGCGTAGAGGAAGTTGCTCCCCGGAACCCGGCCCCGCAGGTGGGTGTGCCACGCACTCGCCCCCGTCACCACGAGCGGCAGCAGAAAGACCAGCGTGACCAGCCGCGTCGCCCGGGGCTCCATCTCCGGCCAGACGAGCAAGGCGCCGCCGAAAACCCCCGCCGCGAGCGTGAGCCGCCCCAGGTACAGCCAACGCAGCAGGCGAAACGGTTGCACCATCACAAGGACTCGTCTTGACGCCGACGGGAAACCCGGCCAACCGGCCGGCACGGGGAGAACCCGAAGGTAGTGCCTGCCCTTGCAACCTGCAAGATTGGCGTTTTGCAAATTTCGAACGCCACGGGCCAACGCACTGTGGGCGCAAAGGTTGCAACGTTGGAGGTCCGATCGCTACCGAGGAGGCGGAGTGGACACCATCGCGATCGCGTCCCGCACGACCGCCGCCGTCGACCTGGCCGTGGGACAGCGCGAGGACGAGCGGGACGGCTTCACCCACTGGTTACGGGAAGCGTGCGCGCTCCGGGGATTGAAATGCGAGGTCCTGCACCGGGAGATCGTGGCGGAGGCGACGGAGGCGGTCGTGGCGGGACGACTGAAGATCCATACGCTCCTCGACCTGACGGCGACGTGGTGGCACGAGGAGGACCCCTACGTCCAGCTCTGTTACGCGGTGAAGGATGCGGGCGGCCGTGTGATCGACGACCCGGACGTGGCGATGATGGCCGATCACAAGGCGGTCACGCACCACCGCCTGGAGCGGGCGGGGATCCCGGTGCCGCCGACGGTCGTGTTGCGGCGCTGGGCGCCGGACCGGGGGCTGACGCCGGAGGAGCGTGCGATCGTGGGGGACCGGGTGGTGATCAAGCCGGCGCGGGGGTGGGGGTGGAAGGGGGTGGTGCTCGGGGCGCGGGGCGACCTCGAGGCGATCAGTACGGCGAGGGACTTCGACCGGGGCGACGACTTCCTGGTCCAGCGCCAGGTCCCGTACGCCTTCCTCCCCGACGATCAAGGCGACACGCGCCCCGCATGGTGGCGAGTCTTCTATCTCTTCGGCGAAATGATCCCGTGCTGGTGGAACCCGGAGAACGGGGAGTACCGATTGATGAGCCTACGGGAGCTCTCGATGAACGAGCTCCTCCCCCTCGCCCGTCTCTCGGCGGAGATCGGGCGGCTCAGCGGGATGGACTTCTTCTCGACGGAGATCTGCCTGGCCGAGGAGCCGGCAATGCCCGGGGCGCAGTACCAGGCGGCGGGGCGGCCGTTCTACGTGATCGACTACGTCAACGACCAGTGCGACGTCCGCTGCCAGAGCCGACACGCATCGGCCCCCCCGGACGAGGTGGTCCGGCACCTGGCCGAGCGGTTCGCCGATCTGGCCTGGCGGCACCGCCACGGCCTGGCGCTGGACGGCCATCGCTCCCTCTGGCTGCGCCGGGCGCCGGACGGCGACCCGACCGTGTGAATCAGAACTTCCGGTCGCCCTGGAGGAGGCCGCCGAGGAGGTCGCCGCCGAGACCGGCCACTCCCTTCCGCTCGTCGCGCTGCTGGAACGACGCCGCGGCGAAGATCCGGTCCGCCAGCCGGGAGAACGGCAGACTCTGGAGATAGACCGTCCCGGGCCCCGTGAGCCGGGCCAGGAAGAGCCCTTCGCCGCCGAAGAGGGCGTTGCGGAAGCCGCCGATGAACTGGATGTCGTACGTGACCTGCGGAGAGAAGGCGACGAGGCAGCCGGTGTCCACACGAAGCGTCTCCCCCCGGGCGAGGTCCCGGCGGATGATCGTCCCGCCGGCGTGGATGAACGCCAGCCCATCGCCCTCGAGGCGCTGGAGGATGAACCCTTCCCCACCGAAGAGCCCCGCGCCGATCTTCTTCGTGAACGCGACCCCGATCTCGATCCCCCGCGCGGCACAGAGGAACGCATCCTTCTGGCAGAGGAACTCGCCGCCGAGCTGGCCCAGGTCGAGAGGGATGATCTTCCCGGGGTAGGGCGCCGCGAACGCGACCGTTTGCTTCCCGCGCCCGTTGTTCAGGAAGGTCGTGATGAAGAAGCTCTCGCCCGTGAGCATCCTCTTGAATCCCTGGAAGATGCCCCCGCCCGTGGTGGTCTGGATCTCGATCCCCTCGCCCATGTACATCATGGCGCCGGCCTCGGCCCGGACCCCCTCGCCCGGGTCGAGCTCCACTTCGACGAGCTGCATGTCGTCCCCGTGGATCCTGTAGTCGATCACGTCGGCCATGTTCGTTTCCCTCGGGTGAAGGGTGATTGGGGATCACCGGGCCAGGTATGGGTAAGGGCCGCTCCCGGGGACGTCAAGCGCTCAGAGCCCGGGCGCCCGGGCTCCGGGGTCCTTGCCCCACCGGGCGCGCCAGGGTATCTCTCCACCGGTGACGGGGCCACGCCGCCCCGAACCCGGAATGGTCCCAAGGGTACGAGTCGTCGATGAACCGAGTCGAAGATCCGATCGAATTGAACTTCAGGCGGGGCGGCCTCCTCGTGCTCCGAGCCTTGCGGCTCCGCTGCCCGCACTGCGGCCAGGGGCCCCTCTTCTCGTCGTGGATCCGCATGCACCAGGCCTGTCGGCACTGTGGCCTCCTCTTCGACCGCGGCGCCCACGACTACTTCATCGGCGGGTACCTGGTCAACCTCATCGTCGCGGAGCTGATCGTCGTGGCGGGGATGCTCGCGGTCCTCCTGATGACGTGGCCGGATGTGCCCTGGACCCTCCTGACCTATGGCCTGATCGCCTTGATGATCCCGGCGCCTTTCGTCACGTACCCGTATTCCAAGGCGCTCTGGCTGGCGATCGACCTGCACTTCCAGCCGGTGACGGAAGCGGACTTCGCGGATCCCGCGAACGCCGGCGCTTCGGGAGCGTCCCCGGGCGGACCGGTGCGACCGGAGGCGCCGACGTCGCCCGGCGAATGATTTCCAGAGCCGGGTCGCCCCGGTCCCGCCATCCCCCGCGTTCTCAGGTGCGGCGCGCTCGGGCGCCCCGCGCTTACCCCGGCCGTGTGCGGGCGATACGCCTCGCGGGGCCCGGGCGAAACCAGGGGCGCTACCGCCGGAAGAGGTACTGCAACTTCAGGAAGAACTGCCTGTCGGCCTGCGTGAGCCTGCCGGGCCCATCGGGTTTCCGGAATCCGTGGGTCGACCCGAGATAGAGGATGCTGAACGGGTTCATCCGGTACATCAGGAGCGGCTCGACGTCGAGCGCGCCGTCGAAGTCGTCGAACTGACCGACCAGGCGAAGGAAGAACTCGCGCGTGAACTGGTAGCTCACGCGCGTCCTGACGATGTAACCCGCGTAGAGTTCCGTGCCATCCCCGAGGTCGAGCGCCTCGTAGGAGTACGACGGCGAGACCTCGAGACGCTGCGTCGGCTTGAGCGTGGCCCATGCCGAGATCCCGGTGCCGGTTCCGATTCGCGGCGTCTCGAGGGTGCGCGCGATCTCGTCGCCGCGCGTGGCCGAAATGCCCAGCGACACGAGGCGGCTGAAATCGGAGCCGACCTCGGCCTCCCAGCGCCGCATCCCCCGTAAGTCGACCCCCCGGAATCGTTCGGTCTCGAAGATGTGGCTCAGGTAGACGTAGGTCTGCCCCTTCAACCTCACGAAGAGGTCGGGCCGGATCTCGTCCTCCTTGCGGACGCCATCGAAGTTCCAGCCGCGGACCGCCTCGATCCCGACACGCACCTCGTCGATGAATGGGTTCACCTTGTAGAAATCGAGCTCGGTCTCGAGTTCGATTTCCCTGAAGGCGTTGCGGGTCTCGAAGCCGTTGTCGGCACGGAAGGTGGGGGAGGCCTCCTGGTACTCGACGGCGAAGCTCCACAGGCGGGCCGATCGTCGGAGCGCGGCGTGGGCGGCCCGGCCCCAATACGACTCGCCGTCGAGGGCCGCGGTGTGCCGGCCGCCGTCGAACGTGATCCCCGCGATGCTCTCGGAGATCCCGGGGGCATCGGCCTCGGCGGTGTGACTCGCGAGAACCTGCCAGTCGATCCGGTAGGGCCCACCCAGGCGGATCTGGCCGTCGGCGCCGACGACCGTGCCCGATCCCCCGCCCTCCAGGCGCCGATCGGTCAGGAGGCCCGCGACGTACGAGTCGTTGCCGAAGTTCCGTCGAATCCGCAGGATATTGCTGGTGCTCCTCCCGCCCTCGAGGATCGCGCTCCGCTCCTCGAAGGGGAGCACGATCGCGGAGCGCTCGTCCCGGGCGCCGATGTAGGCCACGCTGGTCCGGCCCATCCGCCCGGTCAGCTTCGCCGCCACGACCGGATCGTTGATGGAGCGCGTGTAGACGGCGTTGAACCGGGTGTCGAAGAGGTCGCTCCCTTCCTGGAAGAACGGCCGGCGCTCGGGGTACGAGAGGGCGAAGGTGGTGTTCACGTCGATCTGCGCCGCGTCGGACTCGACCTGGCTGAAATCCGGGTTGATCGTCAGCTCCGCGGTCCACCCCGAGCTGAACGGGTAACGGATCCCGATCGAGGCGTCCGCCTCCACGCCGCGGTTGTCGAACTCCGAGCGGCTGTCGTTCGGGTCGACCCGTGCCCCCGACTGCGAGGCGACGAGGGCGGGGAGGAGCTCGAGCTGCCCCCCCGGGCGCACCCCCGTGATCCCGCGCAGCGTCCCGGATTGGCAAAGCGTGCAGGGGTCGTCACGGTTCAACGCCGCCCAGGACAACTGATGGCGCGTCGATCGCGGATAGTTGCGGATGAAGTTGATCCGCCAGACCTGCTCGGGGCGCTGCGGGAACCGGAGGCTCGCGAAGGGGATCGCCATCTCGACCTGGTAGCCGGTCTCGGTGATCCGCCCCTCGGACTCGTAGACGACGTCGAACCCGTCATCCTCGCCGTCGTTGGTGAAGCGCTCGTCGCCCTGGATCCCCAGGGGGTTCACCATGAGGAAGTACGCCCAGCTCGCGTCCCCGTACGTATCCAGGAGGACCCCGACGAAGTCGTCGTCGAAGATGCGGTCTCTGTCGGTGAAGGTCGCGCGGATCGCGGCCGGATCGCCGTGGGCGATGAAGGCGATGTAGAGCCGACGATCGTCGTAGGTCACGAGGACCTCGGTCCGGACCGGCGGCGGGATCCGGTCGCCGGGGTTGAACTCGGTGAAGCCGTCGGCCTTTGCGGCGCCTACCCACCCCGGATCGTCCAGGTTGCCGTCGAGCACGATCGGTCCGGGGGCGCGGCGGATCTCGAGCGTGGGACGAACGTGGGGTCGCGGCTCTTCGGCGGGCCTCGCGGGAAGGGAGGCGACCTGTCCGGCGGCGGCCGCGGGGGCGAAGGCCAGGAAGAGCACCGGGATCGCGCTGCGTTTCATCGCACCGTGCTCCTTGCCGGAGGTGAAAGGATCGGCTGCCCGTACGGAGCGTCGAGTGGGCGAGTTTCGGAGGGCGCGGCGGCGTCGCCCGAGCCGGACCCCTCGACGACGACGATGCGGCCCTGGATCGCGGCCTGCGGGCGGGCGGCGGAGCGCCGGCGCCTGTGATCGGGGCGCCGTCCCCTCGCCCCATTGTGTGATCCCGCCCGATCGGCTACAATTGGGTCGAGAAGGGGAGTAGCCACGCGGGTGAGACAGCCCGCGCGACCGGATCGTCAGGACTGCGCCCGGGCGCACGGTTCGGTCGAATCCCTACGGATCAGGCGAGACCTTCGCACTCGCGCGGTCATGGGCCCGCGGGGAGCGGAGATCTCGCCTTCGCGTTTTCGCCTCCCCTCGTGTCCCCCGGGGGCGCTGCCGGGGTGAATCGTGAACCGATGATCGAGCCTCCATGAAGGACGTCTGGCTCTGGGCGGGGTTCAACCTCTTCGTGCTCGCGATGCTGGCCGTAGACCTCGGCATCTTCCACAGGAAGGCGCACGAGGTTTCGATCCGGGAAGCGGCGGCGTGGAGCGCGGTCTGGGTGATCCTGGCCATGCTCTTCGCCACGGGTGTCTACCGCATCGCGGGCGCGCAGGCCGGGCTCGAGTTCCTCGCGGGGTACCTGATCGAAAAGGCGCTCTCCGTCGACAACCTCTTCGTCTTCGTCCTGATCTTCGCCTACTTCGGCGTGCCGCCGCGCTACCAGCACCGGGTCCTCTTCTGGGGGATCCTCGGCGCGCTCGTGTTGCGCGGAACGATGATCGGCGCCGGCGCCTACCTGGTCCACCGGTTCGAGTGGATCCTCTACATCTTCGGCGCGTTCCTCGTCTTCACCGCGATCCGGATGGCGAAGCAGGACGACGACGAGATCGAGCCCGAAGCGAACCCGGTCCTCCACCTGGTTCGGCGCTTCCTCCCGGTGTCGAAGGAGTACCACGGCCAGCGCTTCTTCGTCCGGGAGGCCCGCGGCCCGCGCGGCGGAGCGCGTTGGGTCGCGACCCCGCTCTTCGTGGTGCTCGTCCTCGTCGAGACCACCGACCTCGTCTTCGCGGTCGACTCGATCCCGGCGGTCTTCGCCGTCACGCACGAGCCGTTCCTGGTCTACAGCTCGAACATCTTCGCGATCCTCGGCCTTCGGGCGCTCTACTTCCTCCTTGCCGGGATCATCCGCCGGTTCTACTACCTGAAATACGGCCTTTCGGTAGTCCTCGGCTTCGTCGGCGTGAAGATGCTGCTGATCCCGATCTACAGGATCCCGATCGCGGCCTCCCTCGCAACGATCGTGACGGTGCTGACGATCGCGATGGTCGCCTCGTTGCTCTTCCCTCCCGCGCAGGTTGCAGCAGAGCCGGAGGAGGAAGCTCCCCCGGCTCCCTCGGGGATGGAACTCACCCGACCCGGCGGCGTCCCAGACGCGCCACGATCTCGAACTCCGCCGGTGTGACTGGCTGGACCGAGAGGCGGCTCTTCCGGTTGACGAGCATCGCCTCGAGCCCCGGCGTCTCCCGCAGCACGGCGAGGGGGACGAGCGCGGGGAACTTCTCGACGAAGCGGATGTCGACCATGTACCAGCGCGGGTCGGCGTCGGTGGCCTTCGGGTCGTAGTAGTCGCTCGCGGGGTCGCGGGCGGTGGGGTCCGGGTACCCAGGGCGCACGACCTCGGCGAGCCCCGCGACCCCCGGCGGATCGGCGTTGCTGTGGTAGAAGAGGACGCCATCGCCCGGGCGCATCTCGTCGCGCATGAAGTTCCGGGCCTGGTAGTTCCGGACGCCATCCCAGAACGTCGTGCCGTCGCGCTCGAGGTCGTCGATCGAGTAGACGTCCGGCTCGGTCTTCATCAACCAATACCGCCTGGCCATCGGACTCCCGCTATGCCTCCGGTTCCCGGATCGTGACCTTCGTCATCTTCACCTCGCGGAGGGGCCGGTCGCCGGGGCCGGTCTCCACCTTCCCGATCGATTCGACGACGTCCATCCCCGCGACCACGCGGCCGAAGACCGCATGGCGGCCGTCGAGCCAGGGGGTCGGGGCGAGGGTGATGAAGAACTGCGAGCCCCCGGTGTTCGGGCCGGCGTTGGCCATGGAGAGGATCCCCGCGGCATCGTGCCGGAGCTCGGGATGGAACTCGTCGGGGATGCGGTACCCCGGCCCGCCGCGACCGGTACCCGTCGGGTCACCCCCCTGGATCATGAAGCCATCGATGACCCGGTGGAAGATGACGCCGTCGTAGAACCCCTTCTTCGCCAGGTCGATGAAGTTCTTCGTCGTGATGGGCGCCTTGTCCTCGAAGAGCTCGATCTGGAAGTCGCCCATCGTCGTCTCGAATTCCGCGATGCGGTTCGCCATTCTCTGCTCCAGGCCTCAGGTTCCGGCTTTCTCGCCGTTGGTCTTGCGGAGCCGCTTCAGCTCCTTCTCGCGCTCCAGGAATCCCACGCCGTCGGTCATCCACCGCGGCGCCTCGGCGCCCTGGAGGTAGTGGCCGAACCATTCGTTGATGCGCCGGTGGTAGTCGATCTGGTTCGGCTTCTTGCGCAGGCTGTGGTTCTCGCCCTCGTAGACCAGCATGACCATCTCCTTGCCGGCGCGGCGGGCGGCGTTGTAGAGCTCGATCCCCTGGTGCCAGTCGACGGCGCCGTCCTTGTCGCCGAAGGCGACGAGGAGGGGCGTGTTCATCCGCTCGATGTTGAAGAGGGGCGAGTTCTTCATGTACGCCTCGAGGTCTTCCCAGAAGGGGACCTCCATGCGGCCCTGGCTGATCTCGAAGATGCGGGCATCGGTCCCGCCGGTGTTCCAGTAGATCGAGAGGTACATGCTGATCAGGTCGGTCAGCGGCGCGCCCGCGACCGCAGCGGCGAAGAGGTCGGTCTGGGTCACGATGAAGGCGGTCTGGTACGCGCCCCAGGAGTGGCCGACGAGGCCGATGCGGTCGCGGTCGATCATCCCGGTCTCGAGCACCTTCTCGACGGCGGGCACCACCGACTCGACGGCCGAGAGCCCGGGGTTGCGGCCGCGGTAGGTGATGTCGGGCTGGAAGACGAAGTAGCCCTGGCTGGTGAAGACCGCGGGGTTGTAGGGGCTCCGCTCCGAGGGGACGCTGTAGGTGTGCAGCGTGTTGGAGCGGATCTCGTAGATGTAGACGATCATCGGGTACTTCTTGCCCGGCTCGTAGTTCGCCGGGTAGTAGAGGGCGCCCTGGAGGTGCTGGCCGCGGGCGTTCGTGAAGTCGACGAGCTCGGCGCGGCCCCAGGCGAAATCCTTCTGGAAGGGGTTCGTCTCGGTGACCTGCCGCGCGCCGGCGAGGTCGGGGCCGGCGACGAAGTAGTCGGGCGAGTCGTCGAAGCCCTGGACGACGTAGGCGAAGACGTCGGCCTTCTCGGCCTTGGCCAGCCGGCCGACGTTCTTGTCGAGCCAGACGAGCCGCTCGGTGTCTTGGCCGAGGCGGAGCCGGGCGTAGCCGGATTTCTTGGTCCGCTCCCCGTAAATCGAGAGGTAGAGTGGCTTCGCGGGGTCGATCGCCTTCTCGTCGGGATCGAGACGGACGTAGCGGTGGCGGACCTCCTCCTCGGCGCCGCGGGTGAGGCGCCGCGCCCTCGAGCCGTCGGGGCGGATCTCCCAGAGGTCGTACTTGTCGTAGAGGAGGACCGCCCGGTCGTCCTTCAACCACCCGGCCACGCCGAACGGGGGCTTTTGTTCGACCGTGTGGTCGTCCTCGAGGTTGACGAACGAGGTCGCCACACCGCGCGTGATGTTGGTGCGGGCACCGGTCCGGAGGTCGACGGTCCAGTAGTGGTCGTCCTGTAGGTAGAGGAGGTAACGTCCGCCGGGGCTCGTACCGAAATCGAACTGGATGCGCTCGGCGACCTTCTCTTTCTCACCCGTCGCGACGTCGATCTTGTAGTGGTCGCGGTAGACGGGCCCGAACATCCGCTCCTTCTCGTAGGGCGTCTGGTCGGTGCCGATGGCAAGCGACTCGTCGTCGACGAGGGTGACCTCCTCGGTCAGGTCGTCGCCGAGGCGCACGAACCGGTCTCCGTCGAGGTGCCAGACGGCGAGGTGGTGGCGCCGGCGATCGCGGTCGGCCCGGACCTTCTGCTCTGGAATGATGTCGACGTCGGCGGCGTGCCAGACCTCGACGCCGGCGGGCTCGTCCATCGGCTCCTCGCGGGTTGCCGCCTTGCGTGCCGTGGAGTCGGCGGGGGCGTCGCTCCCCTTCTCCGCCCCGTCCGCCGCCGCGAGCGTTCCGCGCTTCGCCGGCTTCCGGTCCCATTCCTTGATGCCGAAGAAGATCCTGCGGCCGTCGTCGGACCAGGCGGGGGCGCGGAAGTCGACGATGCGGGTGTCGGCGGGGAATCCAGAGGCCGCGGCCGGGTCGAAGGTCGCGGCGACGGGGCGCTTCCCGGCGAGACCGCGCCACGCCAGGACCAGGTGGGTCGGGTCCTCGTACGCGCTGTCGGCGCGGGTGCGCAGGACCGCCAGGTCGTCGGCATCCTCGCGCCAGGCGAGGCCCGTGAAGATGGCGGTGTCGGAGGCGAGCGTCCGCAGCGTGCCGGTCGCGGCGTCGTAGACCCGGACGCCGTTGCCGACCTTCCCCTCGGCATCGATCGTCATGGCGAGGAGGGTGCCGCCGTCCTGCCAGGCGAAGCTGGAGACGTTGCCGAAGTTGGTGTCGAGCCCCGTCACGAGATCGCGCACGACGAGGTCCACGCCCTTGTGCTTCTGATCCTTGAGCGGATAGCGGCGCATGGCGAGAAACGCGCCGGTCTCGCTGAAGGCGAAGGAGGCGACGTCGTCGATGATGACTTCCCGGCCGGTGGCGAGGTCGAGGAGGCCGAGCTTGTCGCGGACCGGCTGCTTCGCCTTCTCGAGCCTCTCGCGCTCGTCCTCGGAACGGCCGATGGCGTAGGCGAGCCAGCGGGAATCGGCGGAGAAGGCCGGCCGGGCGCCGAACGCGACGGCGCGGGTCGAATCGCCCGCGATGCGGCGGATCCGCAGCTCATCCTTGCCATCGACCCGGGCGATCGGATAGGCCATCCACTTCCCGTCGGGCGAGAGGGTGGCGTTGCCGAGGGTCTCCCACCGCCCGTAGTCGGCGGGGGTGATCGGGCGTCTTTCCTGGGCCACCAAGGGTGTGGCGCCGAGGAGGACCATCAGGAGCACGGGACGGGCGCACTTGACCATGTCGGATCCTTCGGAGCGGGCCGTCGGGCGTGGAAACGCAGCACTGCCGCGGTGATCCGGAATGATAGGCGATCGGGATCGTCGGCGAAAGCTCGGGGCGGGTTTCGGACAATCATGCAACATTCTTCGGCGTTCGGCGTATCAGGGGGCCTTGCTCCGCCGCCGGGCCGGATCGGGCGGCGGGACCCGCTCCGATCGGGGGCGGGCGGTCACTCCAAGGGAATCACCGATGCCGTTTTCGAACCTCGGCCTGCACCCCGCTCTCGTCCGTGCGACGGCGGAGCTCGGCTACCAGCGCCCCACACCGATCCAGAACGACGCGATCCCGCCGGCCGTCGAGGGCCGCGATCTCCTGGCCTGCGCCGCGACAGGGAGCGGCAAGACGGCGGCGTTCCTCCTGCCGATCCTCCATCGCCTGAACGGGCGGGAGCGCGGTGCGACCCGCGCGCTGATCCTCGCGCCGACGCGGGAGCTGGCGGCGCAGATCCACGAGAATCTGGAGGCCCTGGCGAAGCACACGCGGATCACCTCGGCGGTGATCTTCGGAGGGGTCGGGATGCGCCCGCAGGAGGAGGCGTTCCGGCGTCGGGTCGACGTCCTCGTCGCCACGCCGGGCCGGCTCCTCGACCACCTCCAGCATCCATACGCGACCCTCGCCGACGTCGAGATCCTGGTCCTCGACGAAGCGGACCGTATGCTGGACATGGGGTTCCTCCCGGACATCCGGCGCGTGCTCCGGCACGTTCCGGAGCGTCGGCAGACGCTGCTCCTCTCGGCGACGATGCCCGCCCCGATCCTGGAGCTCGCGCGGGATCTCCTCGACGACCCGGTCACGATCAACCTGGAGCCCCGCGCGACGCCGGCGAGCGGGATCCGGCAGGCGGTGTACCCCGTTCCCGGGGAGCTGAAGCCGCACCTCCTGTTGGAGCTGCTGCGGCGGGGGGAGGTGGGGAGCGCGATCGTCTTCACCCGCACGAAGCACCGCGCGAACCGGTTGGCGGAGCTCCTCGACCGAGAGGGGATCTCGGCGGCGAGGATCCACGGGAACCGGTCGCAGGCCCAGCGGACGGAGGCGCTGGCGGGGTTCAAGAAGGGGCGGTACCGGATCCTGGTGGCCACGGACATCGCCCAGCGAGGGATCGATGTGGAAGCCCTCGAGCACGTGGTCAACTTCGATGTCCCTGCGGTCCCCGAGGATTACGTGCACCGCGTGGGCCGCACGGGGCGCGCCGAGGCGACGGGGGAGGCGCTGACCTTCGTCTCCCCCGAGGAGGAAGGCGACCTGCGGGCGATCGAGCGGGCGATCGGCCGGCGCCTCCCGCGGGTGACGGTCCCGGAGTTCGATTACGACCGGCGTCCGACCGAGCGCTTCGAGATCCCGATCGCCGAGCGGATCGCCGCGATCCGCGCCCGCAAGGCGGAAGAGCGGGCGCGAGCGCAGGCGAAAGCGGAGCGGAAGGCGCAGCGCGAGGCGGAGGAGCTCGCCCGGCGGCAGGCGAAGGCCGAGCGGCGGCAGGCAACGGCGAGCCCGGCCGTTCGCGGCGAAAGTGCGCACGGGAACGGACCCGGCGGAGTCGATGCCCGGCGCAACGGGAGGGGCGGGAACGGCCGGCGACGCAGGCGCCGGAGGGGCGGCGGGGGCAGCCACGCCCCTGCCCGCGGTTGACGCCTTCCCGCAGATCGAGGCCGCCGGGGTTTCCTCGGCGGCCGCACCGTGATACCCGATCGATCCCGCGGACAAGGGGCGCGGGGAGGTGCCGGTCCGAAACCCGGGCCGGGCCTTTTGCGTTTGGACAGGAGTGGGAAGCGTCGCAACGTGCGGCGCGGGATGTTCTCCCCAACCGATCGGAGCTCAGGGATGTCGCGGTGGCTTGACCCTTCCAGGCGCGTCCTCGCACGGGACTTCTTGATCTTCCAGCTCAAGCTCGCACTGGATGGTCTCAAGGACGTCTTCATCTTCCAACTGTCGGTCATCGCCGTGATCGCGGATTTCATCCTCGGTCGGGATCGGCGCAATTCGTTCTTCTACGGTCTGATCCGGAAATCCGAACGCTTCGATCTCTGGCTCAACCTCCACGGTGCGACGGAGCGCGTGGCCGAGAGCGAGGATGGGCTGTTCGGCGCGAGCGAGGCGGGGAGCGACACCCTGTTGGGGGAGCTGGAGGAGCTCATCCGCGAGAAGGTAGGCCGGCGGGGCGGTGCGACCGCCTAACCTCGGAGGGAGGGTTGAGATCGAGAATGGGTCGGCTCGATGGGGTCTTCCTTGCCTGGCAAAGACGCGCACGGTCGTACGCGCTGCTCTATCGCTTCACGCTCGCCACACGCGTACTCCTCGCCGCCGGGTTCATCCCGACCGGCATGGTCAAAGTGCTCGGTCGCCGTTTCACTGCGTTGGGCCCGGAGGATCCGATCGGAGCCTTCTTCGATGTCCTCTACCAGTCGGGTCTCTATTGGAACTTCATCGGGTGGGCGCAGGTGATCGCGGGAGTCTGCGTGCTCGTGCCCGCGACCGCCACGCTCGGTGCGTTGCTGTTCCTACCCATCATGGTGAACATCTTCGTGATCACGCTCTCGTACGATTTCCGGCTCACACCGGTCGTGACCGGCCTCATGCTTCTCGCCAACATCTATCTCCTCTGTTGGGATTACGACCGGTTCCGTGGAATCCTGGGTCTGGGTGCGGCCGACAGCTCCGCTCGTCTACCCAACCATCGGTTGGGCCGCGTGGAGTGGTCGGTCTACGTGGTAGGAGGGGCGAGCGCGATCTGCTTCTTGCTGAACGAGAGAGTCGGTTTCTTCCCCGGCCAGTTGAATCTGTGGCTCCTTCCGGTCGGCCTGCTGAGTGCGTGCGTGGCCGCGGTGTTCGCTTGGACCCGTCGTCATCATCGCGTTGGAGGTTCCGCCCCCCACGTCCGTGGGGCCATCTAGGTCGCCGGCCCCCGGGAGATACGTCGAGGCACCCACGCGCCGAGCCCCGTTTCGGGCAGCGGCTCGGCGTCGTGAACTCGCAAGCGCGGTGCGATGCTCGAGACGAGCGGAGCCGAGAACCTCGGCTCCGCTCAATTATCTCTCCACCCCACCGTCGCCCCGGACGTACTCTCCCTCCGCACCCCGGCCGTCGCCGGAGCGCGCGAGGCCCGTGAACGAAGGCGACCCGAGGCGTCAGCCGGCGATGGCCGACGCCGCCACTTCCACCGGGAAGCCGGCGGCCTTCCACCCGCCGATCCCGCCCTGGAGGTTGAGGATGCCCTTGATGCCCTCCCGCTGGAGCAGCGCCGCCGCGATCGCGGAGCGCCCGCCGCTCTGGCACTGCACGACCAGCGGCCGGTCGGTCGGGATCTCGTCGAGCCGGTTCGGCAGGTACCCCAGAGGGATGTGCCGGGCCCCGGCAATGTGGCCGGACTCCCATTCGACCTGGCCGCGTACGTCCAGGACGTTGACCTCACCGGCCTCGATCCTTCGGGCCAGCTCCGAGGGCGAGATGGCGTCGACCTTCTCCAGCTCGCGCCCCCCGGCAGCCCAGGCCGAGACCGCCTTGGACGTGAGGTAGCCGGCGACACGGTCCAGACCGATGAAGGCGAGGTCCCTGACCGCCTCGTCGATGCAGTGCTCGCACCGCTCATCGACGATCAGGTAGAAGTCGCGGTCGTAAGGGATGAGCCACCCTGCCCAGGTGTTGAAGGAGCGGTTGAGGGGGATGTTGAGCGTGCCCGGCACGTGCCCGGCCGCATAATCGGCCGCCTCACGCGTGTCGATGATCAAGGCGCCCTCCTCGACCAGCCCCGCGAGCCGGCTGTGGGGCAGCCGCACCGGGCGGCGGATCCCGCCCAGGAGATCCGGACCCACCTTGTTGATCCGCTTCATCTCCGCGAAGTACCGAGGCGGCTCCGGCTGGCCCGCGAGCACCGCCTCGACGAACGCATCCTCATCGGTGTACTGAAGCCCCCAGTTGAAACGCTTCTCGTAACCGACCGTCGTCTGCGGCACCGCCCCCAACGCCTTGCCGCACGCACTCCCCGCCCCGTGCGCCGGCCAGACCTGGAGGTAGTCCGGTAGCGCCTTGAAGCGCTCCAGCGAGCGGTAGAGCGCCCGCGCGCCCGCCTCCATCGTCCCCTTGTAGCCCGCCGCACGCTCCAGAAGGTCAGGACGCCCCACGTCGCCCACGAAGACGAAGTCCCCCGTGAAGATCCCCATCGGCGCATCCGCCGCCGCCGTGTCCGTCACCACGAAGCTCAGGTGCTCGGGGGTGTGCCCCGGCGTGTGCACCGCCTCGATCTTCACGTTGCCCACCATGAAGTGGTCCCCGTCCCGCAACAGCACCGCTCCCTCCTCGGCCGCGAAGGCATACTGCCAGTCGGGACCTCCCTCGGCCGAAAGGTAGAGCTTCGCCCCCGTCCGACGCGCAAGCTCCCGGCTCCCCGAGACGTAATCGGCGTGAATGTGCGTCTCCGTCACGTGCGTGATCCGCAGCCCCTCCCGCTCGGCGGCCCGCACGTACTGCTCCACATCCCGGTTCGCGTCCACCACCAAGGCCTCGCCCGTCGCCGCGCATCCCACCAAGTAGCTCGCCTGGGCAAGCTTCTCGTCGTAGAAGAGCCTCAACAGCATCTCAACCCTCCTTGCTCAATTCGTGATCGCCGCCGCCATCCGCTCAGTCATCCGTCACCACCGTCGTGGATTCGATGCCTGCCGTCGCTCCGCTTAGCGCACCCCGGTTCCGATAAAGGATGAAGCACCCCATCACGATCAGGAAGATGGCGAACGCCCGCTGCAAGGCCGCCTGCGGGACGTGGCGCACCAGCGCCGTCCCGATCAGGATCCCCACGACCGCCACCCCCGTGAAGAGCGTCATGAAACCCCAGGCGATCTCCACCTGCCCCAGGTAGCCGACGAAACCCGCCATCGACTTGAGGGCGATCACCAGGAGCGACGTCCCCACCGCCTCTTTCATCGGCACACGCCCGAGGAGCACGAGCGCCGGGACGATCAGGAAACCGCCGCCGATCCCCACCAATCCGGTCAGGATCCCGACGCCGATCCCCTCCAGCACGATCAGCCCCAACGGCATCGGCGGGGATCCCGACTCCCCCCTCTCCCCCACCGCCCCCCGCGGGGCCGGCCGTCGCCCGCGAAGCATGAACACGGCGGCCAGGAGCATGACGACGCCGAAGAGAAGGAGCTGCGCCGCCCCGCTGAAGAAGACCGCCAGCCGCGCCCCCAGGTAGGTGCCCACCATCGCCACCGCCCCGAAGATGAGCGCGACCCGCAACCGCACGTTTCCTGCCCGCCAATGTCCCACGGCGCCGAAGAGACTCGTGGCGCCCACCACGGCCAGGCTCATGGCGATCGCCTCCTTCGCGCCGAACCCCATCACGTAGACGAAGACCGGCACCGTCAGGATCGATCCGCCCCCGCCCAACATCCCCAGCGATAACCCGATCAGCAGCCCCAACAGCAACCCCACGATCTCCACGACCCGCCCTCCTCACGCGCAGTGGGACGCCACGCCTTCGGACGCCGACCGCGTGCGACCCGGGGCCGCCGGCGCGGCCTCACCCGCGGCCAGCGCCCGGACCATGTCACGGACGTCGCACGTCGCCCCGCGATTGTACGGGAGCTTGGCCAGCAGCAGCGCCAACCCGCAGGTGTTCGTCACCGCGGAGAAGACCAGCCCGGCCCCCACCATGGCGGCGATCCAGACCAGCGGCCGCGCCACAAACACCCCCGCCAGGACGCTCAGGAGCACCAGAGATCCGGCGACCAGCCGGACCTGGCGCTCCAGCCCCCAACGCTGCCTTTCGCCCCGCCGCACCGGAAATCCCGCACGCTCCCACGCCTCCATCCCGCCGTCGAGCACGTGGAGCTGCGTCATCCCGATCTCGCGGAGGGCCTCCTCGGCCTGACGGGCCCGGCTCCCCGAGCGGCAGACCAGGACGACAGGCCCGTCCACGTGGCGCCGCAACTCCTCGCCGTGCTCCGCCAGCGTCCCGAGCGGCACGTTGTACGCGCCGGGGATGTGCACCGACTCGAACTCGGCAGGGGTACGCACGTCGAGGAGCCGCACCTCGCCTCGATCGAGGAGTCGGCGCACCTGTTCGGGATCGATGGCGACCTGCCGCGAACCCCGGATCTCGGACCCTGCCACGCACGCCTCCATGTTCAACTATGTAACCAAACAGGCATATTAGGTCGAAAACAAAACCGCCACGCGAGCGGTTTACTGGCTGGCAATGTAGTCCGCGACGACGGGGGTGTCAAGGGAGCCCGGGATCGGGCGCCGGGCGGCCCGCGCGCCGAGGAGGGTCGGAACGTCGTTCGAGATCCAAAGAGGGGCGCCCGCTTCGGGCCGGAGCCCTACCAATTCTCGGACCCCGAGCCGTTTCCTGGGGGTAAGAGCGGTTCCACGGTCCGATCGAGAACCGACCGATCCCGAACCTATGACGTTGTCCTCAGGATTGCGCGCGCTCCTGGCCGCGGCGAGCCTCGTGATCGTCATCGCGGGGCTGAAGATCGCGGCTCCCGTCCTGGTCCCGACCGCACTCGCCATCTTCCTCGCGGTGATCACGATGCCGCTGGTCGCGTGGCTGCGGCGTCGCGGCGTGCCGAATCTCGTCGCGATTCCGATCGTGATCCTGTTGACGTTCGGCGCCTTCGCCGGACTGGTGACGATCGCCACGCAATCGCTGAGCGAGATCCGGCTTGCGTTCCCCCGCTACGTCGAGCGGTTCCGGGCGATGGAGGGGGCGCTGACGGCCTGGCTGGGCGACCGCGGGATCGAGATACCGCGCGCGCTCCTCTCCGGGTGGGCGGACCCGGAGAGGCTGGTCGACCTTGCCGGTGGAGCGCTCGTGGGCGTCGCGGGGTTCATGTCGACGGCGCTCGTCGTCCTCATCGTCATGGTCTTCTTCCTCCTCGAGGTGCACGGGTTCCCGGCGAAGATCCGTGCGGCGGCGGGCACGCCGGATCTCGACCTCAGCCGTTACGCCAACATCATCCGCGAGGTGCAGCGATACCTGGCGATCAAGACGTGGATCAGCCTGGCGACGGGGTTGCTGGTCGGGCTCTGGGTCTGGATCCTGGGGGTCGATTTCCCGGTCTTCTGGGGGCTGGTCGCGTTCGTGCTGAACTACGTCCCGAACGTGGGGTCGTTCGTGGCGGCGATCCCGGCGATCTTCCTGGCCCTCGTCCAGCTCGGGATGAAAGGGTCGATCCTAACCGCGCTCGGGTACCTGGTGGTCAACGTCTCGCTGGGGAACGTGGTCGAACCGCACCTCATGGGCCGGAAGCTCGGGCTCTCGCCGCTCGTCGTCATGCTCTCGCTGGTCTTCTGGGGGTACGTCTGGGGTCCGGTCGGGATGCTCCTCTCGCTCCCGCTGACGATGATCGTGCGGATCATGCTGGAGAACACGGAGAGCTACCGCTGGGTCGCGGTGCTCCTCGGCCCCGCGCCGGAGAAGGAGGAGGTCGGCGGTCTGGGCCCCGTTGCGCTTCCGGAGCCGGCGGGCTCGTCGGGTGGGGCCGCGGAGGGCGCGACGGGCGAGTCGGTCGCGTGAGTGAGGGGGGTATCGGCCCCGGCGCGTGAATCGTCGATGGCCGATCCTCCGGGGCCACGCCCCCGCAGAGAAGGGCCGCGGAGGGGATACGCTCCCGCCGTTCTTCGGTGACCGGCCACTCCCGCCGCCCGCCCGGGCATCGCGCATCACCCTCGCATCCTCATGTTCCTGCATGCGCCGGAGGCCGACAGGCCCCCCGCGCGCCTGGGCGAGGCGCATCGGGGCGGTCCTCTCGTTCTCGGCGGAGGGGTGAGCCTCCGTCCGCTGGGGCGTGCGCGGAACGAGGCGCCCTGTGGCTCGGGCGCACGGCCTCGACGAACGCCGTGCGAGGGGTCCCGTGTCTTGCGGTGGATTCTCTTCGGGAGGGGTCGCGGCCGTGAAGCCGATGGCGCCGCGACCGTAGACCCGCTGTCGGGAGGTTCGAATGTTCTATCTGCGCGCGGTGGCGGGCGCTCTGGGTTTCGCCGCCGCCATCCTGTATGGCATCGGGCTGGCGATCGTGCGTCGGGACCGGTCGAGGGTGTTGCGGGACGCATCGCGAGCGATCGCCCGGCTGACTCGAAGGCCCCTGGGGATCCGGGTGGTGGTGCGGGGGGAGGAGCGGTTGCACTCGACCCGGCCGTGCATCTTCATCGCGAACCATCAGAGCGCGCTGGACATCCCGATCCTGGCGGGGATCTATCCCGAAGACACGATTCTGATCGCGAAGAAGGAGGTGCTCTCGTACCCGTTGCTGGGATGGTTCTTCGCCGCATCGGGGAACGTGCCGATCGACCGATCGAGTCCCCGCCGCGCCGTGGCGACGCTGCAGCGGGTCGAAGAGGCGGTCCGCAGCCATGGGCTGAGCGTGTGGATCTTCCCGGAGGGGACCTGGGGGAAGGAGCCGGGTCGGCTGCTCCCGTTCAAGAAGGGCGCCTTCCGGATGGCGATCGCGACGGGCGCGCCGTTGGTTCCGATCGTGGTGGCGCCGCTCGCGCCGACGTTCGACCTCGCGGCGAGGCGCCTGGGTCCTGGCACGGTGGAGGTGCGGGTTCTGGATCCGATCCCGGTGGCGGGGCTGACCGAGGAGGATGTCGATGACCTGACGTCCCGGGCGCAGTCGAAGATGGCGGCCGCACTCCGGGAGCTGGGCGGGGCGCGGCGGTCGGCGTGAGGCGAGGCGGGGGCCCGGCGGTCGGAGCAGGCGATCGACGATCGGGGTTGGGCGCGCCGTGATCGGAGGCGGGCGTCGCGGTCGGTGGGGGGGCGCGGTGAGCGGCGGCGCCACGACCGGCGCCCATCATGTGACGCGGCGATGTCGCCGATCTCCTATAGGACACGGACCATGGGCCCGGAGCTCGAGGATGAGATCGGCACTCGCACTGGTGATCGTACTGCTCGCAATCGGCTGCTCGCGGGGCGTGGTGAACGACCGCCCCAGTCCGAGCCGCGGCGTGGTCGTGGTCGGGAAAGGCAACGGGAAAGGGAGCGGGAAATCGGCTTCGAAGAAGGGCCCTCGATCGCTGAAGATCCCGCCGGGACACTACCCGCCGCCGGGGCAGTGTCGGCTCTGGTACCCCGGGCGTCCGCCGGGCCAGCAGCCGCCCCCGGTCCAGTGCCGCTCGCTGGTCGGGCGGGCACGGGGCACCGGCGCCTTCATCCTCTACAACGGCTCGCCGTGGGACGCCAATTACGACTGGTTGTCCTATGAGCGAGAGCGTCCGGGGTCGGTCCCGGAGGTGATCCTGGAGATCCTGGTCCGGGCGCGCACCCGCTGAGGCGATCGCGGCCGGCGAGCCGGCCCGGGCGCGGGGCCGGCCTGGGGAAGGTCCTCGAGAGGACGCCGACGGACACCGGACGATCCCATCGTGCGGCCGCGTGGTGAGATCGCCCGACGCCCATCCACTTGTCCCGCCCCTCCCGCCCCCCCATATTCGGCCCACATCACTCCATTTCCTTCCCAGACACTCCCGAGAGGGCCGATGATCATGCATCGCATCTCCCGAGCATCGAGCCGCATCCTGACGTTGGCGCTGGCCGCGGGGCTGGCGGGGGCGACGTCGCCGCTCGCGGCGCAGGACGCCGCCTTGGCAAGCAAGGCTGCGGACCGGTGGACGCCCGAGCTGAGCATGCGATACCGCGCGATCCAGGGGACGGCGGTCTCGCCGGCGGGCGACAAGGTCGCGTACGTCGTGCGCGAGCCGTACATGGAAGGCGAGGCATCGGAGTACCGAAGCCAGATCTGGATCGTCACGGCGGACGGGCGGCGGAACGTACAATACACGCGCGGGGAGAAGTCGGCATCGAACCCGAGCTTCTCCCCCGACGGTCGCTACCTTGCGTTCACCACCTCGCGGTCGGGGAAGAGCCAGGTCTGGGTGATCCCGGTCGATGGCGGGGAGGCCGAGCAGGTGACGAATGCATCGGAGGGCGTCGGGAGCTACCGCTGGTCGCCGGACGGCACCCGGATCGCCTACACGATGATCGAGCCGGAGACAGAGGAGCGGAAGCAGGCGAAGAAGGAGAAGCGGGACGCGTACGTGGTCGACCGGGACTTCCGTTACGCGCACCTCTACGTGGTCCCGTTCACGCCGGGGGCGGGCCCGGCGAAGGAAGCGACCCGGCTGACGAGCGGCGACTTTCACGTGACCGGCTTCGACTGGTCGCCGGACGGGCGCACGATCGCCTTCTCGCACCAGCCCGACCCGCGGATCAACACGTCCCGAGTGGCGGGCGACATCTCGGTCGTGCCCGCGGCCGGCGGCGAGGTTTCCCCGCTGGTCACCTGGGCCGGCGTCGACGACTCGCCGCGCTACTCGCCGGACGGGCGGTGGATCGCGTTCGTCTCGACGGGTGACCGGCCGGAGCCGGTCGGTCTGGGCGACGTGTACGTCATCCCGGCTTCGGGGGGCGCGCCCAAGAAGCTGGCGGACACGCCCGACCGGAGCGCGAACATCGTCGGCTGGTCGGGGGACAGCCGGAACGTCTACGTCGTCGAGTCGGTCCGGACGACGCGGCACCTGATCGCGGTGCCGGTGGACGGGGGCGAGGCGCGGCAGGTGACCCGAGGCGATGGCGTCATCGGGTCGGTCTCGCTGAACCGGGACGCCTCGCGGATGGCGTTCGCCTTCGAGACGTCCGACTCGCCGGCGGACGTCTATCTCTCGCCCGTCCCGCGCTTCTCGATGACGCGGCTGACGGACCTCCACCGGGACGTTCCCCGGCCCCCGATGGGGCGCACCGAGCTCCTGACCTGGACCTCGAAGGACGGCCGTAAGATCGAGGGGCTGCTCACCTACCCGGTCGGGTACCGGGAGGGCCAGAAGGTTCCCCTCATCCTCAACGTGCATGGCGGCCCGGCCGGGGTCTTCTCGCAGTCGTTCACCGGTGCGCCGGGGATCTACATGATCCAGTACTTCGCTCAACAGGGCTACGCCATTCTCCGCCCCAACCCCCGGGGGAGCACCGGGTACGGCAAGGAGTTCCGGTACGCGAACGTCAAGGATTGGGGCTACGGCGACTACGAGGACCTCATGAGCGGGGTCGACCACGTGATCGCCATGGGGGTCGCGCACCCCGACAGCCTGCTCCTCATGGGGTGGAGCTACGGCGGGTACATGACGTCGTTCGCGGTGACCCGCACCGACCGGTTCAAGGCGGCGAGCATGGGCGCCGGCCTGCCGAACCTGATCAGCATGACGACGACGACGGACATCAGCGACTACCTGACCGCGCACATGGGCGGGGAGTACTGGGACGACTACGAGACGTACGAGAAGCACTCGGCGATGTACCGGATCAAGAACGTCCGGACGCCGACGCAGGTGATCCACGGCGCCGAGGATCTGCGGGTCCCCTTCACGCAGGGGCAGGAGTTCTACGTGGCGCTGACGCGACTCGGGGTGCCGACGGAGATGGTCGTCTACCCGAGGACGCCGCACTCGCCGACCGAGCCGAAGCTGCTGATGGACGTCTCGCCGCGGATCCTCGCCTGGTTCGAGCGGCACCTGGGCCGTTCGGCGCCGACGACGAACTGATCGCGGGTTCGACCCACCGGGTGTGATCGAAAAAAACTCCCGCGACGATCCGGCCCAGCGGCCGGATCGTCGCGGGAGGTTTCGCGTGTGTTGCCGAAGTGCGCGGCGGTCCGAAGGCGGGGTGTGTACGTCTCAGCGCGCCCCGGCCGCGACGACGGCGCCGGAATCGAGGATCCGCCGCAGCTCGGCGAGGTTGCGGTCGAGCTCGGCGCGAAGCTCGTCGTACCGGAGGTGCGCGTCCCGCCCCGGCTTCTGGTCGGCGCGGTTGAGCATCCCGTAGAGGTACTGGATCTGGTCGACGAGCATCGGTTGCGGGTAGGCCCCGTCTGCGGTCACGAGGCGCTCGCGGATCGCGTCGAGGGCGCGCATCGCCTGGTCGACCTCGCGGGAGGCCTTGCGGTCGAGCCCGCCGGCCTTCTGCCTCGCGGCGATCGCCTCGCGCGCCTTCTCGAGCCTGACGACCGCGGCGCGGGCCTCGCCGAGCATGTCCCGGACCTTGAGAGCGAGAGCGAGCTGCTCCTCGAGGTCGGCCTGGGTGACGCCATCCTCGGCGACGCGGGGGTCGACGAGGACGCGGAAGGTGCGCGTCTCGCTCCGGCCGTCGACGGTGAGCCGGGCCTGGTAGGTCCCCGGCACGGCGAGCGGCCCGCCGCGGCCGCTGCGCCCTGGCTCGGGGGCCCAGGGTCCCGGGTGGGCCAGATCCCAGATGAAGCGGTTCACCCCGGCCTTCTTCGGGAGTCGCGGCGTCCCGGCCCGCTCCAGCCCGGCGACCGGCGCCCCGGTCCCGTCGGGGAGCGTCGGGGCCGCGGTGTTGGGTTCGCTGGAGAACGAGCGGATGAGCCGCCCGTTCGCGTCGAGGATTTCGAGGGTCACCTCGCCGGCCGGGGCATCGGCGAGGTAGTAGTCGATCGTGGCGCCCGGGGGCGGATAGGTCCCGGCGTTCGGATCGCCGCCCGCGACGAAGTACCGCATCCGGTACGCGTCGCGCGGCTCGAAGAGGTGGGCCCGCGCGGCGCGAACACGGTCGTTCCACTGGTGGAGCGGGGTCAGGTTGTCGAGGATCCAGAACGACCGACCCATCGTCGCCAGGACGAGGTCCTTCCGGTAGACCTTCATGTCGGTGACCGGGGTCGCCGGGAGGTTGAGCTGGAAGGATTGCCAGCTCGCGCCGTCGTTGAAGGAGACGAAGATCCCGAACTCGGTGCCGGCGTAGAGGAGCCCCTCGCGGTCGGGGTCCTCGCGGACGACGCGCGTGGGCCAGTCGGCGGGGATCCCGTTGCGTCCGGTCGTGAGCCGGGTCCAGCTCTTCCCGTAATCCTCGGTGCGGAAGATGTAGGGCTCCCAGTCGTCGAGGAGGTAGCGGTACGCGGCGACGTAGGCCTTGCCGGGGCGGTGGGGCGAGGGGTCGATCGCCTGGATCCGCGCGCCGGGCGGGAGCTGCGGCGGCGTCACGTTCTTCCAGGTCTTCCCGCCGTCGCGGGTGACGTGGACGGGCCCGTCGTTGGCGCCGACCCAGATGAGCCCCTTCTCGAGGGGCGACTCCTCGATCACGTAGATCGTGCTGAAGAACTCCTCGCCCGTGATGTCACGGGTGATCGGACCGCCGGAGATCACGTGGCCCCCGGGGTCGTTGGCCGTGAGGTCGGGGGAGATCGTCTCCCAGGTGACCCCGTCGTCGGTGGTCCGGTGCACGAACTGCGAGCCGTGGTAGACCACGTTGGGGTCGTGGGGCGAGACCTCGATCGGGCTGACCCGCTGGAACCGGTACTTCAGGTCCTTCGGGTTGTGCCCGTACATGTTCTGGGCGCCGACGTAGTACTGCTTCTCCTGGCCGGTGCGGTGGCTGTAGCGCCCGAAGCGCCCCTTGCAGTTGCTGTAGACGATGTCCGGGTTCCCCGGCTTGGGGACGGCGGGCCCGGTCTCGCACCCCCCGACCTCCTTCCACCACGCCATCGGCACGTCGGGCGGGGAGGTCGTCGGGGGGAGGCTCGGGACCATGATCGTGGTGTTGTCCTGCTGGCCGGAGTAGACCCAGTAGGGGAAGCGGTCGTCGACGGCGACGGAGTAGAGCTCCGCGGTCGGCTGGTTGAGCTGAGTGGACCAGGTCCGGCCGCCGTCGCGGGTGATGTTTACGCCGCCGTCGTTCGACTGGATCATGATCTGCGGGTCGTCCGGGTTGATCCAGAGATCATGGTTGTCGACGTGGGGCGTGGGGCGGCGCTGGAAGGTCTTTCCTCCGTCCGTCGACTTCCAGAAGTAGGTCGCGGAGACGTAGACGATGTCCGCGTTCGTCGGGTCGGCGTCGACGTTGGTGTAGTAGAAGGGGCGGTCGAGGAGGCCGCTGGTGGTGTTGTTGACGACGTACCAGCTCTCGCCCCTGTCGTCGGAGCGGTAGAGGCCGCCCTCGGGGGCCGGCGCCTCGATGAGGGCGTAGACGCGGTCGGGGTCGGCGGGGGAGACGGCGAGGTCGGCCTTCCCGCGGAGCCCGTTGGGGAGGCCGCGGGTCAGGCGTTTCCAGGTCGTGCCGCCGTCGTCGCTGCGGTAGATGCCCCCTTCCCTGGCGCCGCTGATGATCGTCCACGGCTTGCGCTCGCCGCGCCAGGTGGCCGCGTAGATGATGTCCGGGTTGGTGGGGTGGATCTCGAGGTCGGCCGCGCCGGTGCTGTCGGAGACGAAGAGGACCTTCTCCCAGGAGCGGCCGCCGTCGCGGGTGCGGAAGACGCCGCGCTCGGGGTTCTTGCCGAAGGGCTGGCCGATCGCGGCGACGAAGGCGACGTCGGGGTTGCGGGGATCGATCTCGACGGCGCCGATCAACCCGGCGCGTTCAAGACCGAGGTGGGTCCAGGTCTTCCCGCCATCGGTCGAGCGGTAGACGCCCTTCCCGACGATCACGTTGCTGCGGAGCCCATCCGAGCCGGTCCCCACGTAGATCACCTGCGGATCGGACGGAGCGACGCGGATGGCGCCGATCGATCCGGTCGCGAAGAAGCCGTCGGAGATGTTCGTCCAGCTCTGGCCGTAATCGGTGGTCTTCCAGACGCCGCCGCCGGTCGACCCCATGTAGAAGGTCGACGGGTGCGCCCTGTGGCCGGCGACGGCGGTCACGCGACCGCCGCGGCTGGGGCCGATCATCCGGTACCCCAGGCCGGCGAAGAGGGCGGCATCGGGGACGGGCGCCGGGGTGGAGGGGCCCTGGGCGCGGAGCGGAGCCACACCGGCGGCGACGAGCCCGGCCAGAGCCAGGGACATCGCGATCCGGCGGGGTGCGGGACGGATCGTGAGGGTCATCGAAATTCCCTGCCGCGTTGGAGTTTTCGTCGGGATCGCTTCATTTTGCGCGCTTTCGGCCGCGTCCGCAACCGAAGGGTCTGGGGCGGAGCGAGCGGGGGGCGGGGCTCGAGGCGAATCCTCACGGTCCCTTTCCGCTCGCCGAGCGGGTCTCACGCGGGCGTCGGGGCCGCGGTCGCCCGGGGGAGCGTGAAGTGGAAGGTCGCGCCGGCGCCGGGCGAGCTCTCGACCCAGATCCGGCCGCCGTGAGCCTCGACGATCCCGCGAGCGATCGAGAGGCCGAGACCGGCGCCGCCCCGCCTCACGTGGCGAGCCTGCCAGAAGCGGTCGAAGATCCGCGGGAGGTGCTCCTCGGGGATCCCGGGCCCCGAGTCGGCGATGGAGAACCGTACCTCGGCGCCGGCAGCGACGCAGTTGAGGGTGATACGCCCCCCTTCCGGGGAGAACTTCACCGCATTGCCGACGAGGTTCGATAGGACCTGGAGGACGCGGGACCGGTCGGCGTGAACGGCGGGGAGGTTCTCGGCGACGGAGACCTCGAGGATCTGGGACCGCTCGAGTGCAACGGGGCGCAGGAGCTCCACCGCCTCGGCGACGAGGGCGGCGGCGGAGTGGGGCTCCGGCTCGATGGGGAGGCGGCCGGCATCGATCCTCGTCACGTCGAGGAGATCCTCGATGAGTCGGTCCATTTCGGCCATGGTCCGCTTGATCATCGCGATGTACTCCTGGCCCTTCCCATCCGGAAGGAGACCGCGCAGCGCGTCGGCGACCATGGAGACCGCGAGGACAGGGTTGCGGAGGTCGTGCGAGACGATGCCGAGGACGCCGTCCCGAGCGGCGACGGCCTGTCTGGCCTCGTGGTAGAGGCGGGCGTTGTCGATGGCCGCGGCGGCCCGCCGGGCGAGCTCCTCGGCCAGCGCCAGGTCGGCGGAATCGAAGGCGCGCCGCCGTGTCGTGCCGAGGACCAAGGCGCCGAGGACCCGGCCGCGGGCCACGAGGGGCACGCCGATGGCCGAGGTGAGGGGCGTCGCGGGATCGGAATCGACGGGCGCGAAGCCGGTGCTCCGGCCGCCATCCGCCGTCGCGGGCGCGGTCCTCAGCACGGGCTCGCCGGTATCGAGGACCTGCCGGGCCAGTTCGCGAAGGGCGATGCCGTGGGGCATCGCGAGGCCGGGCTCCGCCGCCGCGGGGTCCGGCCCAACACCGCCGGTCGAGTGCGCGCCACCCGCCGCGTGACCCGGGCGAGGGTCGCGGTAGGCCTCGGCGACGCGCTCGGCCCGGCCTTCGTCGTCGAAGACATCGATGGCGCAGAAGTCGGCGTGGGATGCGACGACGAGCCGGGCCACGCCCTGCAGGGTCGAGCCGAAATCGAGCGAGGAGGCGAGCTCGCGGCCAGCTTCGGCGAGGAGCCGCTGCGCCTCCTCGGCCCGGCGGGAGGCGATGGCGTAGCGGATCGATCGCTCGAGGAGGGCCGCGTCGACCTGCCCCTTGACGAGGAAATCGGCCGCGCCGGCCTGGGTCGCCTCGAGGTCGACGGAGCGGTCACCCTGGCCGGTGAGGAGGATGATCGGGGCGCGACACCCGAGCTCCGTGGCCTCGCGGAGCAGCTCGAGGCCATCGCGCGCGCCGAGGCGATAGTCGAGGAGGCAGAGGTCGTGCTCCCGGCGAGCCAGGGTCTCGAGCCCGGCCTCGTAGGAGGCGGCCCGGTCGAGGCGGAGCCGGCGGCCGTAGACCTCCTCGAGGAGGTCGCGAGTCAGGATGTAATCGTCTTCGTCGTCCTCGACGACGAGGATGCGCAGCGGCGGGTCGAAACCGACGACGTCCATCGCTCCCGGCGGTTCAGTCGGCGGTTTTCGGCAGCTCGACGATCTCGAACCAGTAGCGGCCCAGGGTCTTCATCGCCTCGACGAGCCCCTCGAACGAGACCGGCTTGGTGATGAAGGAGTTGACCCCGAGGTCGTACCCGCGGTAAACGTCCTCCTCCGCCCTGGAGGTGGTGAGGATGACGACGGGGATCTGGCGGAGGTTCGGGTCCTCCTTGATCTCGGCGAGGGCCTCGAAGCCATCCTTCCGCGGCATGTTCAGATCGAGGAGGATCAGGCCGGGCCGCGGCGACACGGCCGGGTCGGCGTATTGGCCCCGCCGCCGGAGGTAGTCGAGCAGCTCCTCGCCGTTCTCGACGTAGCGGAAGTCGTTGGCGAGGCGCGACTCCTCGAGCGCCTCGCGGGCGAGCATGCGATCCTCGGCGTCGTCATCGGCCATGAGGATCGTGATCGGGTTCCTGGGCGTTCTCACCGTGCGAGATCCTGCTTGGGTTGGCGGACGGGCAGCGTGACGATGAAGGTCGAGCCCCGGCCGGGCACGCTGGTCGCCGTAATGGAGCCGCCGTGCCGTTCGGCGATCTTGCGGCAGATGGCGAGGCCGACGCCGGTCCCCTCGTAGGCCTCCCGGCCGTGCAGGCGCTGGAAGACGCCGAAGATGCGGTCGAGGTACTTCTCGTCGAATCCGATCCCGTTGTCCGCGACGCGGAGCCGACAGAGGCCGTCGGCGGTCGTCTCGGCGGAGATTTCCACCCGTGGCGGTACATCCTCCTTGTGGAACTTCAGGGCGTTGCCCACGAGGTTCTGGAGGAGCTGGCGCATCTGGAGCGGGTCGGCGTCGATCGTGGGGAGGGGGCCGATCTCGACGCTGCCGCCGGTCTGCTCGACACGCATCTCCAGGTCGGAGACGACCTCTCGGGCGACCTCGCCCAGGTCCACGGGCGTGAAGGGCTGGGCCTTGGTCGTGATCCGCGAGAAGGTGAGCAGGTCCTGGATCAACACCTGCATGCGCCGTGCGGCGCCCTGCATCCGCTCGAGGTAGTCGCGGCCCTCGGGGGGGAGGGCGTCGGCGTACTTGTGGGCGAGCCGGTCGCCGAACGCCTGGATCTTGCGCAGCGGCTCCTGGAGGTCGTGGGAGGCGATCGTGGCGAACTGCTCGAGCTCCCGGTTCGAGCGGATCAGTTCTTCGCGCTGCCGGGCGAGGGCGTTCTCGATCCGCTTGCGGTCGGTGATGTCGCGCAGCACGACGGCGTAGATCCGCTCCCCCTCGACCTCGAGGCGCGAGATCGACGCCTCGGCCGGGAACTCCTCACCCCCTTTCCGCAGGCCGTAGATCTCGCGCCGCTCCCCCATCCGCCGCGCCACCACCGGCCCCTCCCCGAATTCGTCGACCAACTGGCGATGCCGCGCGCGGAAGCGCTCGGGCAAGAGCACGTCGAGGGGCCGGCCGAGCACCTCCTCCGGCGAGTAGCCGAAGATCCGCTCCGCCCCCTCGTTGAAGAGCGTGATCCGCTGCTTCGCATCGATCGAGATGATCGCGTCCGCGGCGATCGAGACGAGCCCGGAGAACTTCGCCTCCGAGATGCGCAGCGCCTCCTCGGCGCGGCGACGCTCGGTGAGGTCCCGAGTGATCTGCGCGAACCCCGCGAGCTCGCCGTCCGGTTCCCGGAGGGCGGTGATCACCGTCTCGGCCCAGAACCTCCGACCGTCCCTCGTGATCCGCCACCCCGTGACCTCGATGCGCCCCGCCTCGGCGGCCTCGCGCAGGTGGGCGGCCGGCACGCCGCGGCGGCGCTCGTCCTCGAGGTAGAAGAGCGCGAAGTCGCGCCCGAGCGCCTCCTCCTCGCTCCACCCCATGACCCTCTCGGCGCCGAGACTCCAGCTCATGACGCGGCCCTCGGGGTCGAGCGCGAAGATCGCGTAATCCTTCACGTTCTCCACCAGCAGTCGGTAGAGCGTATCGCCGCGTCGCAGCAGGGGCATTGCCGGGGTTCGGGTTGGGAGTGCCACGAATCGGAATCGTGCAAGCGCCGGCCAAGCGCCGCGCGCATGGATCGGCGACCGGCGACCGAGGAGAAAATGGCCCGGATCGCCGCAGGGCGCAACGCGCAGTCCAAGGTGTCGGGGATCGCCGGACACGGGTGCATCGGGTTGTAGGACGAACTCCTCGCGGGGTTCCACCGACGCCCGACAGACCCGAGATGTGCGGGGGGCTAGATTCGATCCGGGGCGGCCGTCACGGGTCCGTCCGAGGGGACACGTCAAAGGGGGAATGCGAGCCATGGTGCCGAGCATCCGAGAGCTTGCCGTTCTGTACCGCGAGCTGGCGGGTCGGAAGGTCCTCAGCGTCTACGTGAATGGCGAGGCGCGTGATCCCGCGGAGCGACATGCCTGGCGCAGGCGGCTGATGCATGCGCTGGCCGGGATCCGCGGGGAACTGGCGGGGGATGCGGCCGAGCGGGCGGAGTTCGAGGCGGCGGCCGCGCACATTGAAGGTGCGCTGGCCGGGGTCGACGCGTTCCTGCCCGGTCGGGGATGGGTCGGCTTTGCCACGCCCGACCGGTTGTGGTACGCCGGGTCGCTCCCGGCGCCGATGCCCGACGAGGTCCACTGGGGCGTCGGGCTGAGGGTGGCCCCGCAGATCCGCGGGCTCAAGCAGAACCGCCCGGTCGCGGCGCTCCTCCTCGACCGTCGTCGTGCCCGCATCTTCCGGTACGTGGCCGGCCGGCTGGACGAGCCGGTCGACCTGGTCGCCGAGACGGACCTGGGCGATCTGACGGACGCCCGTGCCGGGAAGCGCGCCGCGACCCGCACGGGGATGCGGGGGAGCACCGGAACGGACACGGCGCAGCGCCTGCTCGCGGCCGGCGCGGAGCGGCTCCTTCGGGCTGCGGTCGACCGTGTCGTCGAAACGGCGGGTGACGACGGATTCCTCGTGCTCGGCGGGACACCCGAGATGACCGCGGCCGCGGAGCGCAGGCTCCCCGACCGGCTGAGGGACCGGGTGCTGGCGAACCCGTCGCTGCACCTGGAGATGTCGTCGGCGGAGGTGAAGGACGCGTTGGAGGCCGCGGCGTCCACCCTCTCGGCTCGCCTGCACCGTGCGCTCGCGGAAGAGGTCGTCGATCTGGCCCGTGCGGGCGGCCGCGGTTGCACCGGGATCGAGGCGACGGCGAGCGCGCTCGGGGCCGGGAGCGTCGACCTACTCCTCTTCACGCGATCGTTCCGGGAGGCGCACCCGGAGGAGGCCGAGCGGGCGGTGGGCGCGGCGTTGCTCGAAGGCGCCCTGATCGAGGAGGTGGCGGGGAGCGGCGCGGAGATCCTGGACGCCGCGGGCGGCATCGGCGCGCGGCTGCGGTACCGTCTGCCGGAAACCGCCGGCGTCGCGTGAGGTAGGGGCGGCATCCCATGACCGGAACGCGGCGGGGTCGGCGGGTGCCCGACTTCGCCGCGTTCGGTGGGACGTGGTCGTACGCTCAGCGTACGACCAGCGTGGTCCTCATCCCCAGCTCCGCATGGGCGCCGTGCTCGTCCACGATCGGGCAGTAGATCGTGTACGTCCCCGGCTGCAGGTCGGCGACGAGGCGCCCCTCGGCGCCCGGGGGAATGTCCCGTGTGCGCCACTGCTGCCCGTTGCCCTCGATGACGAAGGCGTGGGTCACCCGCCCCTGGTTGATGACGAAGAAATCCGTCTTGCCCGGCGAAACGTGCGGCTGCTCGATCGTGATCGACCACTCGTCCAGGATCGGGAGGACGGGATTCTGGGGGGTGGCCCCGACCGGCTCCTGGGCGGCGGGGTTGATCGGCTCGGTCCGAAGGTGGGTCAGGTCCGGCTCCTTCTCCCGCTCACACCCGGCGAGGGCGAGGAAGACGGTGAAGAAGAGCCGTCGGCACGTGCCAGGCGTGGGACGCATCGCTACACCTCCTGACCTCATGGATCCCGGCCGCCCGACCGCGACCGGCCGACCCGTGGATGCGCCGACGCGTCCACCGGCCGGGACGACGCGCATCGCACCCCGACGCGCAAGTTGGGTGCCCGGTACTTCTGCGACGCCGTCCCCGGGGTTGCTCCTCAAGCGTCGGGCCCGCATCCTCCTCCGCCGCCGGGTCCCCTCCGGCGCGTATGTGGGTTGGAACGATCCCCGCCCGAAACGATAGAAGTACGGATCCACGGACCGGACGAAGAAGTGCAGTCTCGACTCCCGATCGACGAGGTCCTCCCTGCGCTGAGCGACGTGCTGCGCGGCCGCACATCGGCGGTCCTGCAGGCGCCGCCGGGCGCGGGGAAGACGACGAAGGTGCCCCTTGCGCTCCTGGCGGAGCCGTGGCTCGCCGGGCGACGCATCGTCATGCTGGAGCCCCGTCGCCTCGCGGCGCGCGCGGCAGCCCGCAGAATGGCCGCGCTCCTCGGAGAGCGGGTCGGCGAGACGGTCGGGTACCGGACCCGCCTCGACACGCAGGTCGGCCCGACGACGCGCATCGAGGTGGTGACCGAGGGGGTGCTCACGCGGATGCTCCAGGGCGACCCGTCGCTCGAGGGGGTGGGGCTCGTCATCTTCGACGAGTTCCACGAGCGCAGCCTCCACGCCGACCTGGGGCTCGCCCTCGTGCTCCAGGCCCGCGAGCTCTTCCGCGAGGATCTCCGAGTCCTCGTCATGTCGGCGACGCTCGACGGCGAGGCGGTCGCGGCGCTGCTGGACGACGCGCCGATCGTGACCGCGGAGGGTCGGGCGTACCCCGTCGAGACGCGTTACTTGGACCGCCCCGTGGAGGGCGAGATCGAGGCGGCGGCCGCCCGGGCGGTCCTCGCGGCGCTCGACCGGGACGACGGCGACATCCTGGTCTTCCTCCCGGGGGCCGGCGAGATCCGGCGGGTCGAGGCGCTGCTGGGCGAGCGAGACCTCGGGCCGGGGGTCCGCGTCGCGCCGCTGCACGGCACGCTCCCGCAGGAGGCGCAGGACCGCGCGATCGAGCCGGCCGCGCCGGGCGAGCGCAAGGTGGTGCTGGCGACGTCGATCGCCGAGACGAGCCTCACGATCGAGGGGGTCCGGGTCGTCGTCGATGCGGGGCTGATGCGCGTGCCGCGTTTCTCGCCCCGCACCGGGATGTCGCGCCTGGAGACGGTCCGGGTCACGCGCGCATCGGCGGACCAGCGGCGGGGCCGCGCCGGCCGTCTCGGGCCGGGGGTCTGCTACCGTCTCTGGACGGAGCCCGAGGACCGCCACCTCGCGCCGCACGGCACCCCCGAGATCCTCGAGGCCGACCTCACGGCCCTCGCCCTCGACCTCGCGGTCTGGGGCGCCACCGACCCGCGGGAGTTGCGCTGGCTCGATCCGCCGCCGCCGGCCGCCTTCGCCCACGCCCGCGAGCTCCTCGCCCGGCTCGGCGCCCTCGACGAGAAGGGCGCGCCGACGCCGCACGGGCGGCGCATGGCCTCCCTCGCGCTCCATCCACGGCTCGCGCACATGCTCCTGCGCGGCCGCGCCCTCGGCTTCGGCGCCACCGCTTGCGACCTCGCGGCGATCCTTGGCGACCGCGACCCGTTCCGCGGGGACGGCGCACCGCCGGATGCCGACCTCCGCCTCCGCGTCGAGGCGATGCAGCGGGGCGAGGGGGGCGGGGGAACGGCTCCAGGCCTCCTCGTCGACCGGGCCGCGCTGCGCCGCCTCCGCGCCGAGTCCCTGCACTGGCGGCGGCGTCTCGGCCTGCCGGGGGGCGAGCGAGGCGACGTCGCCGCGACGGGGCTCCTCCTGGCCTTCGCCTACCCGGACCGCGTGGCGCTGCGCAGGCCCGGCCGCGGCGGGCGCTTCCTCCTCAGCAACGGCCGGGGCGCGACGTTGCCCGATGGGCAGCCGCTCGCGAACGAACCGTGCATCGTCGTCGCCGACCTCGACGACCGGGGGCGCGAGGGGCGTATCTTCCTCGCCGCGCCCCTCGATCCCGCGGAGCTCGAGGCGAGGTTCGCCGACCGGATCGTGGTCGAGGACGTCGTCGCCTGGGACGACGAGGCCCGGGCCGTCCGCGCAAGACGCCGCACCCGCTTCGACGCCCTCGTGCTCCGCGAATCGGCCATCGCCGATCCGGACCCCGAGGCCGTCCTCGAGGCGCTCCTCGACGGGATCGCGCGTGAGGGCATCGACCGCCTCCCCTGGACCCGCGCGGCGCGCGGGCTCCAGCAGCGCACCGCCTTCCTCCGGACCCTCGATCCCACGTGGCCGGACCTCTCGGACGAAGCCCTCGCCCGCACCCTCCGGGACTGGCTCGCGCCCTTCGTCTACGGCATCCAGCGGGCCGACGATCTCGACCGCCTCGACCTCGGGGCGATCCTCCTCGGGCTCATCCCCCCGGACCGGCACCGGCTCCTCGACGAGCTCGCGCCGACGCACTTCGTCGTACCGAGCGGGTCGCGCATCCCGATCGACTATTCGGATCCCGCCGCCCCCGTCCTCGCGGTCCGGCTCCAGGAGCTGTTCGGCCTACCGGACACCCCGCGCATCGCCGGCGGCGCCGTCCCGCTGACGCTCCACCTCCTCTCGCCGGCCCAGCGCCCCGTCCAGGTCACGCGGGACCTCGCCAGCTTCTGGAAAAACGCGTACTTCGAGGTGCGGAAGGACCTGAAGGGGCGCTACCCGAAGCACTACTGGCCCGACGACCCGCTCCGCGCGACCCCGACCCGCCGCGCGCGCCCCGGATCGTAGGCCGGCGGGCGAAGATGGCGCCGGGGCGGCCCCGGGGCCCGGCGCGGACTGCAGGAGCCGTCATCCGAACCAACCCCCTTTCCTCGGGGGCCGTTCATCTGCATCCTAATAGGTAGGGGACCCGTCCTCGGGCGAGGACGGGTCATGCCCAACCGGTGAGGCACCGTCCCCGGACAGCGGGCGCGGCGCGCGTACCCGAAAACGACGCCACTGCGCGGTTTTCCGGAGTATCCGCCCGTCACGTCCCCGCTGGCACCCCGGTTGCCCGGGCGATCGCCCGCACCGGATCGGACTTTCACCATCACGAGGGGATCGAATGGCGCGCAACATCCACAGGTCGTTGGTCATCTTGTCGCTTACCACGCTGCTTACCGGGAGCACCGTGGGGTGTGCGGGCTGGAGCGCCACGAGGAAGGGCGCGGTGATCGGGGCGGCCACCGGCGGCGCGATCGGTGCCGCGATCGGACGGAACAACGGGTCGACGGCGGTGGGCGCCATCGCCGGGGCGGCGGTCGGCGGCACGGTCGGCGCGTTGATCGGCCGGCAGATGGACAAGCAGGCGGAAGAGCTCGCGGCGGACATTCCCGGCGCGAAGGTGGAGCGGGTCGGCGAGGGGATCCTGGTGACGTTCGACAGCGGAATCCTCTTCGACTTCGACTCGGACGCCCTGCGCGCGCCGGCGATGGAGAACCTGCGGAATCTCGCGGCGAGCCTGAAGAAGTACCCGCGGACGAACGTGCTGCTGGTCGGCCACACCGATGCGGTGGGCTCGGATTCGTACAACCAGCGCCTCTCGGAGCGGCGGGCCAACGCGGCCGCTTCGTTCCTCGCCGCGAACGGGGTGGACCGCTCGCGCATCACCGCGGTCGGGCGCGGCGAGTCGGAGCCGATCGACTCCAACGACACGGAAGTCGGCCGTCAGCGGAACCGTCGGGTCGAGGTCGCGATCTTCGCGAGCGAGGAGTATCGCCGGGAGCTTTCGCGGACCGAGTAGGCGCCCAACGCCGGCACGAGAGAGCGCCCCGGGGCCCATGGGCCCCGGGGCGCCTTCGTTTCCCGGCCCGGACCAAGGGAAGGCGGGCCACGCCGAGGGGAGAGGCCGGGGGCGGAATCGAACCGCCGTCTGATCGGGGGTATTAGCCCCGCGCTCTGCCACTGAGCTACCCGGCCGACGAGGCGCCGTTACGACGTCTCGCCGGTCCATAAGTGCAAATTACCGGCCACCTGAGGCGCGCGAGAGGCGTCCTCACGGGCCATCCCGAGAGCGGCCGCAGGGGCCGCGGAGCTTCCGCGACCCCACGAACGGCCCTCGCGTGTCGCGGGATCGAGGCGGACTCAGCCGCGCTCGAGCTCACTCCAACGGTCGGCGTCCGTCGCGCCGGGGAGGGCGTGGGCGCCGACCGCCGCCCAGAACGCCGACCCCGGCTTGGGGATCGCCCGGACGAACCGGCCGCCGTGATAGATGTAGACGCCCCCCGTCCGCTCATCCTTGACGACGTGCGTCTGCGTCGTCGCCGGGCCGGCCTCGGCCTCGCCCCCGAAGCCGTACGACGTGTCGGGCCAGACCTGGGGCCACGAGTAGAGGTTCACCTCCTCGGGCGTCGGCCGGGGCAACCCCTGCCGCTCCCGATCCGCGTCCATCCGCTGGAACGCATCGTAGAGCACGCGATTCATCCGCTCGGCGAAGAGCCGAACTCTCTCACCGTAGACCTTCCGCTCCAGCATAGCGCCCCCTGGCTGTCGTGGTGCGGCACGCGCCGCGGAGAGCTGGCGGTGCCCCAAAAAAGGATGCAATCGCGGCGTTCGGGAGGCCAGATTCTTGTGATGCTGATGGCCATAGGCGTCAGGGGACCCGAAGGTGGGATGAGCGCCGGGAGGGCCCACGAGACGGGACCCGGGGCCTGCCCCGACACGCGCCCGACATGGGCTGCGTGCCGCGAGCGTCGAGGGCTAGGGCGCCTCGTACCCGCGGGCCGAGAGGATCGGGCGGTGGCGTTCCCGACGTTCTCCTCGACGAACTCGACCACGAAGCCGGTCGGGGTGGCCGCGATTGAATCCCGGGGCGCAAGGTGCAATCGTCGGGCCGAAGTGGTTCATCTCTTGCGCGATCACGACATTGTGGGGGGGCGTCGACCGGCGACCGCCCCGCCGCCCCTCCCTCGGAGGCACGAGATGATGAACCGCACGGGGGATTCGTGAGCGCGCGGTCGATTCGGGTGCGGCTCGCCATGGCCTGCGCCCTGGCGCTCGCTCCGGCGGCCGCCGCCGCGCAGCGCCACGGCCCGGACGACGTGACGGACGTGCTGGTCCGGATCGAGGGGCCGCTTCACGTGCCTCCGGGCGACACCGTGAACACCGTGGGGGTGATCGGCGACCGTGCCGTGGTCGAGGGGACCGTCAGGGAGCAACTCTTCGTCGTCGACGGAGAGGCCGTGGTGCAGGGGGTGGTGGAGGGGAACGTGGTGGTTGTGGGGGGGCGGCTGGTGCTCCGCCCGGGCGCGCGGATCGGGAGGGACGTCTTCCTCTACCAGAGCACGCTGGACCGCGCGCCCGACGCGGTGATCGAAGGGACCGTCCGCCGGGAGTTCGGCGTGAGGATCTCCCCCTTGGCGCGGTGGCTCTTCTGGCTGGGCATGACGGTCGCGGTGATCGCCGTGGGGGTCGCGCTCGCGGCCGTCGCAGGGCGGCAGCTCTCGGAGTCGGCGCACCTGATCCCCGCCCATCCCGGCCCCACGCTCCTGACCGCCCTGGTCGTGATCGTCGGGCTGCCGGCGCTGACCTTCGCCAGCTTCTTCACCCTCGTGGGGATCCCGATCGGCCTCGCGCTCCTCTTCTTGGTCCTCCCGGCACTGGCCCTCGTGGGGTACGTCGTGGCCGGCACGGCTCTGGGCGGCGCGATCCTGCGGCGGGGCCAGGGGCCGGGCGGGGGCGGCGGGGAGGGGGGCCACCTCTACCTCGCCGCCGCGCTCGGGATCGGAATCCTGCAACTCATCGGGCTCGTCCCCGTCCTCGGCGGGCTCGTCGCCGTGGTCGCGAGCCAGGTCGGCGCGGGCGCGCTGGTCTACCGGTCCTGGCTCCGGCTCCGGTCACGGGACCGGAGCGGGCCGACGCGGGGGGCCGGCGTCGCGCCCGAGGAACCGCCCGGGGCGTAGCGCCCGATCAACCCGTCGCTCAGGCGGCCTCGCTTCGCCCCAGGATCGCGAGGAGTTCGTCCCGGTCGAGGACCTCGTGCTCGAGGAGATGCTCGGCGACCGCCTCGAGCGAGGCGCGATGGCGCTCCAGGAGCGTTCTCGCGCGCTCGGCCGCGTCGGCGACGATCGAGGCGACCTCCCGATCGATCTCTCGCGCCGTCGCCTCGCTGTGGAGGCGGGGCTCCTCCGCGCGCGGGCCGCCGAGGTGACGCTGGCCGGAGCGCGTGAAGGAGACCGGACCCAGGGCGCTGGACATCCCGAACTCGCAGACCATTCGCCGGGCGAGCTCGGTCGCGCGCTCCAGGTCGTTCGCCGCGCCGGTCGAGACCTGTCCGAAGACGATCTCCTCGGCCGCCCTCCCGCCGAGGAGGACGGCGAGGCGCGCCTGCAGCTCGTCCTCCTGGAGGAGCAAGCGCTCTTCGGGGACCTGCTGCATGTACCCGAGCGCGCCGAGCCCCCGCGGGATGATCGAAACCTTCTTGACGGGCTCCGCCGCCTCGAGGTGCTCGGCCACCACCGCGTGGCCTGCTTCGTGGTAGGCGACGATGCGCCGCTCCTTTCCGTGGATCAGCCGGGTCTTCTTCTCCAGCCCCGCGACGACGCGGTCGATCGCGGCATCGATCTCCTCGATCCCGACCGCCGGCAGCCCCCGCCGGGCGGCGAGGAGCGCCGCCTCGTTCAGCAGGTTCGCCAGGTCCGCCCCGGCGAACCCCGGCGTCCTCTCGGCGACGAGGGCGAGGTCGACGTCGTCGGAGAGACGGATCCGCCGGGCGTGGACCCGCAGGATCGCCTCGCGGCCACCCCGGTCCGGACGGTCGACCAGGACCTGCCGGTCGAAGCGCCCCGGCCGGAGCAGCGCGGGGTCGAGGATCTCCGGCCGGTTCGTCGCCGCCATCACCACGATCCCCTTCGTCGATTCGAACCCGTCCATCTCGACCAGGAGCTGGTTCAGCGTCTGCTCCCGCTCGTCGTTCCCGACCAGCCCGCTCCCCCGACTCTTCCCCGCCGCGTCCAGTTCGTCGATGAAGACGATGCACGGCGCCTTGGCCTTCGCCTTGTCGAAGAGCTTCCGGACCCGCGAGGCGCCGACGCCGACGAACATCTCGACGAACTCCGAGCCGCTGATCGAGAAGAACGGCACCCCGGCCTCCCCCGCCACCGCCTTGGCCAGCAGGGTCTTCCCGGTGCCCGGCGGACCCACCAGGAGCACCCCCTTCGGGATCCTCGCACCCAGCCGCGCGAAGCGGCCGGGGTCGCGCAGGAACTCGACCACCTCGACCAGCTCCTCCTTCGCCTCGTCCGCCCCGGCGACATCGGCGAAGTCCACCGTGAGCTCCCCCTTGCTCGCGTCGCGAACCCGGAGCCCGCCCACCCCCGACGCATTCCTCGCCGCGCGGTGCTGGAGTTGCAGCACCCCCACGAGGACCGCACCGCCGAGGAGGAGGACGCCGACCACGGCGAAGGGGTTCGGCCCCGTGGACCGACGACCGCCATACTCCACGCCATGGGCGTCCAGGAGCTCGGTCAGCCGGTCCACATCGGCGAGCGGCACCGCCGTCCACACTTCGGGCGCACCCGCCGCCCGGGCGGCGGCGGTCGGCACCGCTTCGATCGAGTACGGCGAAACCATCACCGACTCGACCTGGCCGGCCACGATCTTCTGCTTCAGCTCGCTGTAGGCGATCTCCTCGGCTCCGCTCGAGCACGCGCCCGCGCTCAACGCCAGGGCGAGCGCCAGCGCCGCGCCCGACCGCCTCGCCCACGGCCCCGCCCCGCGCGCCCGCCCATTCGCCGACGACTCCCGGTGGGTCTTCCTCTTCTCTTTCATGCGACGACAACCGTAGCGCGCGCCGCCCGCCGCCCCCGCCGGATGAGGGAACGGGCGGCGACCGAACCACGCAAACAATGAAACGACAATGACTTGATGCGACCTGCCTGTACCCCCGTCGGGGATGGGGGTGCCGTCGGGAACGCGCTACCGGCCGGAACCGGAGCGCCCGACGCGCCGCGCTTCGAGGACCTCGGCCACGCGCCGGGCGAGGCCGTCGGGCGAGAAGGGCTTCGGGAGGAAGGCGAGGCCGTCGCGGAGGACGCCCCGGCGAATGATCTCGTCCTCGGTGTAGCCGGACATGTAGAGGACCGCGATCTCCGGGTCGAGGGAGCAGAGGCGCTCGGCGAGCTCGCGGCCGTTCATTCCGGGCATGATGACGTCGGTGAGGAGGAGGTCGACGGCGTGGTCGCACTCGGCGAAGACCCGAAGCGCCTCCTCCCCGTTCGCGGCCTCGAGGACGCGGTAGCCGCGGCGTTCGAGGATCCGCCGGGCGAGGGACCGGACGGCGGGTTCGTCCTCGACGAGGAGGACGACCTCGGCGCCGTCGAGGACCACCTGCGGAGGCGGCGGGGGCGTCGGGGCCTCGTCCTCGCGGGCGACACGAGGGAGGTGGACCTCGAAGGTCGTCCCGCGGCCGGGGCTGCTCTCGACGCGGATGAACCCCTCGCTCTGCGCCACGATCCCGTAGACGGTGCTCAGCCCGAGCCCGGTCCCCTTCCCCGGCTCCTTCGTGGTGAAGAACGGCTCGAAGATCCGGGCGAGCGTCGCCTCGTCCATCCCGTGGCCGGTGTCGCGGACGACGAGTCGCACGTAGGAGCCCGGCACGATGTCGAAGCCGTGGGCGGTCGCGCGCTCGGTGATCTCCACGTTCGAGGTGGCGATCGTCAACGTGCCGCCGTTCGGCATGGCATCCCGGGCGTTGACCGCGAGGTTCACGATGAGTTGCTCGAGCTGGCCGGGGTCGGCGCGGACGGCGCCGAGCGCGGGATCGTGCAGCGTGACGAGCCGGATATCCTCGCCGATCAGGCGCCGCAGCATCTTCACCGTCTCGCCGATCAGGGCGTTCAGGTCGAGGATCTCGGCCCGCACCAGCTGCTTGCGGCTGAAGGCCAGGAGCTGACGGGTCAGAGCCGCGGCCCGGACCACCGCACGCTGGATCTCCTCCAGGTCCGCGCGCATCGGCGATGTCTCGGGGATCTCCTCCAAGAGGAGTTGCGCGTTGCCGTTGATCGCGGTGAGCAGGTTGTTGAAGTCGTGGGCGACGCCGCCGGCCAGGCGTCCGACCGCCTCCATCTTCTGCGCCTGCCGAAGCTGATCCTCGCTGCGACGCAACGCCTCGTCGGCCCGCTTCCGCTCCGAGATGTCTCGGTAGAACCAGGCACGGCCGTAATACGTCCCATCGCTCCCGAAGACGGGGGTGCTGTACCGATCGAAGACGCGGCCGTCGAGGAGTTCGATCTCGTCCCGGCTGCGTTCTTCGGGATGGGCGTAGAGGTGGGCGATCCGTCGGCGGAACTCTTCGGGGTCGGCGAGCTGCTCCGCCATACGGTTCAGGCATGCCTCGCGGGAGATGCCCACCGAGTCGGCCGGGAGGCCCCAGAGCTCGAGGAACTTCTGGTTGTAGCTGAGGATCCTCCCGTCATCGGAGACGATGATGATCCCGTCGATGGCGACCTCGTTCTGAGCACGCAGGATCGACGTCCGGAACTTGAGCTCCTCCTCGGTCCGGCGCCGCTCCTCGATCGCGGCGGCGAGGAGCAGGCTCGATACGGCGATCACCCCGATGAACGCCTGGAGGTAGATCATGCTCTCGAGCGCGGTCCCGCGGGAGAACGGACCGAGCCCGTGCGTCGTGTACGACGTCGCGACGATGGAGACGAGCACGATCGTCGTCACCGCGCCGTGGAGCCCGAAGCGCAGGACGGCCCAGATCACGTAGGGGAAGGCGACGTACGCCAGCGCGTACTCCGCCGACGGGAGAGGTACATGGCCGCCGAAGGCGACGACGAGGATGGCGATGAGGGTGGCCGCGAGGGCCGTGAATTCGAGGGTCGCCGCCCGTGAGAGGGTCGGTCGGCGATTGCTCGCCGGCACCAGGAAGAGCGGGGCCGTGACGAGGATCCCGGTCACGTCGCCGATCCACCAGACCCCCCAGACCGCGGGGATCGAGTCCCAGGCGACCCGGCCGCTCACGGCGTAGCCGAGCAAGGCGACCGTGGGGCTGGCGAGCGCGCCGAAGATCGCCGCCGAGAGGAGGGCCAGAACATCGCGGACGCGGTGGAACGACCGCTCCGCGCCGGAGATGCGGGTGAAGAGGTGCGCGGCGAAGACCGCGGTCGATGTACTGCCGATCGCGCTCGCCGCCACGCCGACCAGGGGCGTGCCGGCGTAGAGCTCCGAGACGATGATGCCGAGCGTGATCCCCGGCCAGACTCGGCGACCCCAGAGGACAAGCGCGGCCATGCCGAGGCCGGCGGGCGGCCAGAACGTCACCGCCGTCTGCTCGACGAACGCCATGAGCAGACCCAACCTGACCGCGCCGAAGTAGAGGACGGTGAGGAAGAGAACCCGCGCCGGGTGCGTCGTCGCCAAACGCCTGATGCCCATTGGGCCACGGCAGGGTTGAAGGATTACCCACGGCCCACCCGGGCCGCGCGCCCTACCTCGACCGACCGAGACGGGGCAGAACCATCGACACGCGGCCAGGGCAGGGGTCGTCGAATGCGGTGAAGATAGAAGATACATCCCGGCACGCAAAACCGCACGATGATCGCTGCGGGCGCTCCTATTTCCCGCGCGGCCGCCGGCGATTGACACCGTGGGCGTTGCCGGTTAGACTGGGACTCAGGGGCGAGCGCGGCGGGACGCCGCGCTGCGCGTCCATGCCGCGGTGGTGGAGAGGATCGTCTCCGCCGCCGTTTTTGTTTAGCCCGACGATCGCGCCGACGAAGCCGAGTCGGACCCCGCACGGATGCCGGGCACGCGCCGACGGCGCGGGGCCGGGGCCGGCGGCCCCCGGTGACCGCGTTGCGTTCGAGGTGACCAGGTAGCTATCGATTCGAGCCGGGGGCCGATGCCGGCCCTCGGCCACCTCGTTTCCGGAGGCGCAGATGCGCATCACGATCCGTCAGAGCGGGGGGGTCGCCGGTGTCGATCGCGAGCTGGCCGCGATCGACACCGGCGAACTGGGCGCCGACGCGGCCCGCCGACTCGAGGAGCGGGTTCGGGAAGCGGGCTTCTTCACCCTCCCGTGGACGCTCGAGGCGGAGGGCGTCGGCGCCGACTTCGTCCGCTACCGCATCACGATCGACGAAGGCGGGAGGGTGCACGACGTCGCCTTCGAGGACGATGGCTCCCCTCGCTTCGCATCTCTCCGCGCCCTCGTCGAAGAGGCGCTCCAGTGGGCGTAATGGCGCGGCGCCCCGGGGAAGCCGCTCCGCCCTCGTACAGGGGGCGTGCGCGACGGGAGTGAAGTCACGAGCCACGGGCCCTCGGACCCAGCCCACCGAAACCCCGGCGGAAGCGGGCGTGTGCCCGGTTTCTGTCGTGGTGGGCGCGCCCATGTTATCTTACGCCCGATCACACTAACGGACATGGAAGCGCCGGGCCTTCGCCACCGCTTGCGCAGGCTCGGCGATCCGGCCCGCTGCCCGGGGCACGCGAGGCCGGGGATCGGCACCGAGAACGGGACGTCATGGACGAGTCGATGCGCGAGTTGCGCGCCCGCGAATTCGGCCGGTTGGATGCCGGCGGTCACGTCTACCTCGATCACACGGGGAGCACCCTCTACCCCGAGTCGCTGATCCGCATGCACGCCGAGCTCCTGCGAGAGAACGTCTTCGGCAACCCACACTCGCGGAACCCCACATCACGGGCGAGCACGGAGCGGGTCGAGGCCGCGCGGCGACGGATCCTGGAGTTCTTCCGTGCGGACCCCGGGGAGTACGAGGTGGCCTTCACCCTGAACGCCAGCGGGGCGCTGAAGCTGGTCGGCGAGGCGTACCCGTTCGGCCCGGGTTCGTCGTTCCGGCTGACGGCGGACAACCACAACTCGGTCAACGGGATCCGGGAGTTCGCGGCATCCCATGGCGCGGACGTCCGATACCTGAAGCTGGGGTCCGACCTCCGGATCGCGGACCTGGAGGCGCAGCTCGAGGGCGCGGACCGCTCGGTGCCGAACCTCTTCGCGTTTCCCGCGCAGTCGAACTTCTCCGGCGTCAAGCACCCGCTGGAATGGATCGAGACGGCGCACGCCCTGGGCTACGATGTGCTCCTCGACTCCGCGGCCTTCGTGCCGACGAGCCGCCTCGACCTGAGCGTGGTGAAGCCCGACTTCGCCACGGTCTCCTTCTACAAGATGTTCGGCTATCCGACCGGGGTCGGCGCGCTGCTCGCGCGGCGGAGCGCGCTGGCCAAGCTCCGCAGGCCTTGGTTCGGCGGAGGAACGGTGCGGTTCGTCTCGGCCCAGAACAACGTGCGGATCCTCTACACGAACGGCGCGGCCTTCGAGGACGGGACGCTCAACTTCCTGGCGATCGCGGCGATCCCCGCCGGGCTCGATTTCCTCGACGGGATCGGCATGGAGAGGATCGGGGCGCACGTCATGGAGCTGACGGCGGTGCTGCTCCGCGAGCTCCAGTCGCTGCGGCACGGGAACGGCCAGCCGCTCGTCCGGATCTACGGGCCGCGCACGACGGAGGATCGGGGTGGCACCGTCGCCTTCAACCTCCTGGACACCGCGGGGACGGTGATCGACTGTCGGCTCGTCGAGCAGGCGGCGTCCGAGGCCCGGATCTCGCTCCGGACGGGGTACTTCTGCAACCCGGGAGCGGCGGAAACTTCGTTCGAGCTCCCCGAGGAAGAGGCCCGTCGCTGCTTCGACCAGCTCGCCGGCGACACCTTCACCCTGCAGCAGTTCTCCGCCTGCCTGCAGGACCGACCGGTCGGTGCGGTGCGGGTCTCACTAGGGTTGTCGAGCGACGAGCGCGACATCCGTCGGCTTCTCGAGGTCCTGGCGCAGTTCCGCGATACGAAGGTGGGCGGTTCACCCCCGTGGCTGGTCCGGGAGGCGCGGGCGAGTTGAGCGCGGTCGCTTCCCTCCCCTACCTCGCTAAAGCTTCCATCACCATCACCCGAGACTAACCCACAAACGAAACCGGCTCCGCCGTGGCCCGGGACCGATCCCGGGCCAACGGCGGTGGATTCGGCAGCCCCCTGCCGGCACGTTCCGTCGCGTCCGTCGACCTTGGCCGACCGGTGCGCGTCCGGTGAATCGGAGCAATGGATCGCCAAGCTCGCAAACGGACCCCGAGCGGGATGATGGGAAGCGGTATGCAACAACGCGGGAGAAGCTGGCGTCTCGTCCTCGCGGCGGCCTCGGCGACGTCGTGGCTCGTCGGGGCGACAGGCGCGGAGGCGAGGCAGGCCGAGAGACCGGTCGTCGCCGCGCCGGCGTACCGACCGCTCCGGTTCGACGAGGACTGGTCGGTCCTCGCCCGGGGCCGGACGGGCGACCCGCTGGACCCGCTCAAGTACATCCCGCTCGGTGAGAAGGGCCGCCTCTCGCTCGGGTTCGGCGGGCAGATCCGCTACCGCGTCGAGGGGGTCGACGATTACCTCCTCGGCGGCGCCGGGGACCGCGACGATGTCTTCGGTCTGACTCGCCTACGGATGCACGCCGAGCTGAGGGCCGGGTCGACCGCCCGCATCTTCGTGGAGGGGAAGCATGCGACGGCCCATGGCCGTGATCTCCCCGGCGGCCGGCGGGCCAGCGATCACGACGAGGCCGACATCCAGAACGCTTTCGTGGAGGTCGGGTGCTGCGCATCGCCGGACCGGCGGGCGATCCTGCGTGTCGGGCGCCAGGAGCTCCTCCTCGGGAGCCAACGCCTGGTCTCGCCGGTCGACTGGTCGAACGCGCGTCGGACCTTCGACGGCGCGAGGCTCCTCGTCGCGGCGGCGGGGGCGAAGCTCGATGCGTTCTGGTTGAACCCCGTCACCGTGTACTCGATCCGGTCGAACCGGCGAGACAAAGGGACCGAGCTGGTCGGGGCGGTCGTCGGGGCGGCGAGGCCGTTGGGCGGGGTGACGCCGGAGTTCGTCGCGCTGCGCCTCCGGCAGAGCGACTCGGTCAACTTCGCGGGGAACACGGGGCTCCATGACCGTACCACGATCGGCGGACGGATCGCCGGGAACCCCGCCGGATCGCGGTACCTGATCGCGGCCGAGGGCGGCTACCAGTTCGGCGAGCTCGGCGAGCGGCGTACCTCGGCCTGGTACCTGGCCGGGGATCTCGGTCGCTCCTTCCCGGACGCCCCTCTCGCCCCCACGCTCACGGCGGGGTTCGACTGGGCGAGCGGGGATGACGATCCCACCGACGACGAGGCCGGGACGTTCCATCCCCTGTACGCGCTGTCGCACGGCTTCGCCGGATACACCGATGTCGTGGAGCGCCAGAACCTCCTCGAGATGCGCGCGGTCGTCACGCTCGCTCCCGCGCGGGGGACGCGCGCGAGGATCGCGGGGCACCACTTCCTGCGGGCGAGTCCGGGCGACGCCGCCTACGCCGGGGGCGGAGCAATCCTCCGGCCCGCGGACGGGAGCCGGGAACGGGCGATCGGGAGCGAGCTCGACGTGACGATCGTTCATCGGGTCGGGCGGCACGTCCAGGTCGAGGTCGGTTACGGTCGGTTCGTCCCCGGGCGATTCCTAACGGAACGCCCCGGCGGCGCGACGTCGGTCGATTGGGGCTTCACCAGCATGGCTTTCACGTTCTGAGATCGGCCCGACGGGCCCCACGCCGAGAGGCGGGGTCCATGGCGATCCGCGGACGGAAAAGACGATCGGGCGGGCATCGGCGCTGCCCCTCGAGGTCAAAATTCACGCGCACGGAGGTACCATGCTCAGTCGGCTGAAGGTGAAGACGAAGATCTTCATCCTCGTCAGCATCCCATCCTCGGTCATGGCGATCCTGGCGATGATCCGGATCGCCGAGGAATGGAATACGGTGCGGCAGATGGACGCCCTCGAGGCGGTCGCGGCGGTGGCGGTCGCGGCGAGCGACCTGACGCACGAGATCCAGAGGGAGCGGGGTCTCGCGGGCGGCTACCTGGGGAGCGGAGGGATCGCCTTCGCGAACGAGATCGAGCCGCAGCGGGCGGCGACGGACCAGAAGGTCGCGGCGCTGCGGAGCCTCATGGCGGAATTCGATGCCTCCCGGGTCGGCGGCGAGATCCAGGCGGTGCTGAACGACGTCAACGCGGAGCTCGGCCGATTGACCGAGATTCGGGCGGCGGTCTCGCGGCAAGCGATCACGCCGGCCGAGGTGCTCGCCTACTACACCGGGGTGGCCGAGCGTCTGATCCGGACGGTCGACCAGGTGGCGAAGCTCGCGGGGGACGTCGAGATGGCCACACTGATCGGCGCGTACCACAGCCTGATCGAGGCGAAGGAGCGTTCGGACCGCGAGCGGGCGGCGCTGAACGCGGCGTTCAGCGCGGGCCTGTTCGAGACGGTCGACGAGTACGCGGACTACGTCGCGATCGTCGCGGAGGAACAGGAGCACCTCGACGCCTTCCGTTCGCGCGCCACACCCGACGAGCGGAATCTCTATGATACGACGATGGACGACCCCGTCGCCGCCCAGGTCGGGCAGATGCGGACAGCCGCGAGGAACGCGGGAGTCGGCGCGATGTTCGGGGTGGATGCGGCGAGCTGGTGGGCCGCATCGACCAAGCGCATCGACCTTTTCAAAGTCGTCGAGGATGGGCTCGCCGAGCGCATCCGCGAGAAGGCCGCGACCCTCGCCTCCTCGGCGTGGCGAACGCTGGCCCTCGGCGGGTCCGTCTCGATCCTGACGGTCGTCGGCACGATGGGGTTGGGGTACCTCATCGCCCGTAACATCCTCGTCCCGCTGAACGCGACGGTGCAGATCGCGGATCGGCTGGCCCAGGGCGACACGACGCACGACGTGGAGGCGCCGACATCGCGCGACGAGCTCGGGCAACTCGTGTCGGCGATGCACGAAGTCGTCGGGTACCTCGACGAGTTCGCCACGGTGGCCGACCGGGTCGCGGCCGGCGACCTGACGCAGGAGGTTCGCCCGCGCAGCGAGAAGGACGTGCTCGGCCGCTCGTTCATGCGGCTCCGGGAGACCGTCCAGTCGCTGGTCGCCGAGACGGGCACGCTGGTGACCGCCGCGCAGGAGGGTCGGCTGGAGGTTCGGGGGGAGGCGGAGAAGTTCCAGGGGGCGTACCGGGAGCTGGTGGCGGGGTTCAACGGGGCGCTGGATGCGATGGTGGCGCCGATCAACGAGGCGGCGGCGGTGCTGGAGGAGATTGCGGCCCGTGACCTGACGGCGCGGATGGAGGGGGAGTACCGGGGGGACTTCGCGAAGATCAAGGCGTCGATCAACACGGCGGCCGAGAACCTGGAGGCGGCGCTGGCGGAGGTGGCGGCGTCGGCCGAGCAGGTGGCGAGCGCTTCGGGGCAGATCAGCTCGGGGAGCCAGGCGCTGGCGAGCGGGGCGAGCGAGCAGGCGAGCAGCCTGGAGGAGGTGACGAGCTCGCTGCAGGAGCTGAGCAGCATGACGCGCCAGAACGCGGTGAGCGCGAAGGAGGCGCGGGGGCTGGCCGAGCAGGCGCGGGCGAGTGCGGACCGGGGGATGGCGAGCATGCGGCGGCTGGTCGAGGCGATGGGCAAGATCAAGCAGTCGAGCGATGCGACGGCGAAGATCGTGCGCACGATCGACGAGATTGCGTTCCAGACGAACCTGCTGGCGCTGAATGCGGCGGTCGAGGCGGCACGGGCCGGGGAGGCGGGGAAGGGCTTTGCGGTGGTGGCCGAGGAGGTGCGGGCGCTGGCGATGCGGAGCGCGGAGGCGGCGCGCAACACGGCGGCGCTGATCGAGGAGTCGGTCGAGAACGCCGAGGGCGGGGTCGCCTTGAACGAGGAGGTGCTCCGGAACCTGGAGGAGATCCAGAGCCAGGTCGAGCGGGTGGGAACGGTCATGGCGGAGATTGCGGCGGCCAGCGAGCAGCAGAGCCAGGGCGTCGAGCAGATCAACCAGGCCGTCGAGCAGATGAACGCGGTCACGCAGCAGACCGCCGCGGGGGCCGAGGAGAGCGCCAGCACCGCCGAGGAGCTCACCAGCCAGGCCGAGCGGATGCGTGCCATGGTCGCCGAGTTCCGGCTCGGCGGATTCGGCGGGGATTCGTGGGAGGAGGACCCGATCGAGCGCTCCCGTCCGCGCGGCGGCGCGCGTAACGGTGGGAACGGCCGCGGGCATCGGAGCTCGACCCGCGAGACGTCCGAGGGGAAGGCAAGCCGCCCGACGGGGCAGAAGAAGGGGCCCGGCAGGCCCTCGCCGGACGGGCGCGGCACCCGACCCGCGGCGCCGGCGAAGAACGGCCACCCTGGCGATCGGCGGCAGCCCGTGCATGCGGGCGCGGTGAGCGGGGCCCGCGGAGGACGCACCGGGTCGCCGACGAGGGCCGGGCGGATCGATCCGAGCCGTCTGATCCCCTTCGACGACGACGACGATCGCGTGCTCGGCGAGTTCTGAGCCTGACCGGGGAGGACGGCCTCCCGTCGATGGGGGCGGCGCGCCCTGCGCGCCGCCCCTTTCGATGCGCCGAGACGCCGGGCGGGGGCCCGGCGGCTCGGCGCATCGTACACCCTTTCGTCGCGCCGAGACTCGTTACGGATCCGAGCGTGGTGCCAGGTGCCCCCGCGGATCGACTCCGAAAACGCCGCCCCCGCCCCCGGCCGCCCGAAGAGGGCGGCCGGGGGCGGGGGCGGGCTCCACTGCCTCGGCGGTTCGGCTCAGTCTCCCCAGACCGGCTCGGGGGCGAGCCCCGACTTCACCTGCTCCTCGTGGATCTGGCGCTCCCGCTCTGGAGAGAGGAGCTTGCGCTTGACCCACGCACCCAGGTCGTCGAAGTAGGTGTAGGCGACAGGCACGACGATCAACGTCAGCAGCGTCGAGGTGATCAGACCGCCGATCACCGCCCGGGCCATCGGCGCCCGGAATCCGCCGCCCTCCCCCAGCGCCAGGGCGATGGGGAGCATACCGAAGATCATCGCGAGCGTCGTCATCATGATCGGGCGCAACCGTACCGCGCCGGCCTCGACGAGCGCCGTGAAGCGATCGGTCCCGCTGAAGCGCCGCTCGTTGGCGTTGTCGACCAGGAGGATCGCGTTCTTGGTCACGAGCCCCATGAGCATGATCACGCCGATCATCGACATCATGTTCAACGTGTCGTCGGTGATCAGCAGCGCGAGCAGCACGCCGACCAGCGAGAGCGGCAGCGAGAGCATGATCGCGAACGGCTGCGTGAAGCTCTCGAACTGCGAGGCGAGGATCAGATAGATCAGGATCACCGCCAGCAGGATCGCCTCGAGGACGTACCCCGCGGTCTCCGCGAGCTGCTCGGTCTCACCGCCCAGCTTCACGCTGTACCCCGGCGGGAGATCGAGCTCCGCGATCTTCGCCATGATCGCCGACGACGCCTCGGAGATCGAGAGATCGGGCGTCGTACTCGCCGTGACCGTCCCGACGCGCTGGAGATCCTGCCGGTCGATCTGCGCCGGGGCCGTCCCCTGCTCAATCCGCGCGATCTCGCCGAGCGGGACCGTGAGAACCCCCCCGCCCTGGGCGCGATTCGCCGTCGCGATCGGGAGCATCGCCAGATTCTCCGCGGACATGCGCTGCGACGGCTCGATCTGGACGACGACGTCGCGCTCCTCGCCCGTCGGGTCCTCCCAGCGCGTCGCCGTCTCCCCGGCCAGGAGCGGCCGGATCGTCGCCGCAATCTGTCCGATGTCCAACCCGACCTCGTTGGCCAGATCCCGGTTCACTTCGATGCGGAACTCCGGCCGGGCATCGCCCATCGACGTCTGCACGTCGACGATCCCCGGGATCGTCCGGATCGCGTCGGCGACGACGTCGCTCAACCGCTGCAGCTCCCGGACGTCCGGCCCGCGGATCTCGACGGAGAGCGGCGCCCGGGCGCCGCCGATCCCGCCGGCGTCCAGGACGGCGACCTCCACCCCGAAGATCGAGGAGAGCCGCTCGCGCGCCGCGACCATCAACTCGTCCTGCGACTGCTTCCGGTCGCGCGCCGGCACCAGCTTCACGTAGATCTCGCCCGAGGTGACCGTTCCCGTCGCCCCCGCACCGATCGACGTGTAGGTGTAGTCGATCCCCTCCAGCTCGCCGAGCTTGGCGAGGATCTGCTCGGCCTTGCTCCGCGTGTACGCGAGGCTCGACCCTTCCGGAGTCTCGAACTGGATGGCGAACTCCGAGTTGTCCGAGTCGGGCATGAAGCCGCCGCCGATCATCGGGAAGAGCATGAACGCCCCGACGAAGGAGGCCGCCGCGACGCCGAGCGTCGTCTTCCGGTGGTTGAGCGCCCAGCGGATCACCGACCGGTACTTCGTGGCCTGCCTGTCGAACCAGGCGTTGAACCGCCCGATCGCCCGCGTCAGCACGTTGCCGCCCCCGCCGTGGTGCGGGTCGACGCCCCACCACGCCGCGAGCATCGGCGTCAGCGTGAACGACACGAAGAGCGAGACCAGGACCGCCCAGGCGACCGTGAGCCCGAACTGGAAGAAGAACCGGCCGATGATCCCGCCCATGAAGGCGACGGGCACGAAGACCGCGACGATCGACAGCGTCGTCGCCAGCACGGCGAGGACGATCTCACGCGTCCCCCGTCCCGCCGCCGTGAAGTGGTCTTCGCCCATCTCGCGATGGCGCACGATGTTCTCGATCACGACGATCGCGTCGTCGATCAGGATCCCGATCGAGAGCGAGAGCGCCATGAGCGTCAGGTTGTTGAGCGTGAAGCCGAGCGCGTCCAGCAGGATGAACGCGCTGACCACCGAGACCGGGAGCGCGAGCGAGGTGATCGCCGTCGCCTTCCAGTCGTTCAGGAAGAGCATGACGACCACGATCGTCAGGAACGCGCCCAGAATGAGCTCGTGGATGACGCTCTCGACCGACCGCCGGATCGTGTCCGAGTTGTCGCGGACGACCTGGATGTCGACCCCGGCCGGGAGCGTCTGCCGCAGCTCGTCGATCGCCTCGCCCACCTGGTCGGCGACCTCCACGGTGTTGGCGCCCGTCACCTTGAGGATGTCGATGGCGACCGCCCGCTTCCCGTTCACGAGGGCGAGGGAGCGCTCCTCCTCGGTCCCCTCCTCGACCCGGGCGATGTCGCGGATCCGGATCGGCGCGCCGTCGCGGTTCGAGACGATGACGTCGCCGAACTGCCGCGCCTCCGTGATCCGGCCGGTCACGCGGACGAGGCGCTCGGTCACGCCCCGCTCGAGACGGCCGGCCGGCGCCTCCAGGTTCTGCCGCTGCAGCGCCGCCATGACCTCGGGGACGGAGACGCCGACCGCCTGCATCCTGTCGGGCTGCAGGTAGATGCGCACCTCCTTCTCCATCCCGCCGGTGATCCGGACCTCGCCGACGCCCGAGATCGACTCCAGCTTCCGCCGGATCGTCTCGTCGGCGAGGGTGGTCAGCTCCACGATCGGCATCGACTCCGACGAGACCGCCAGCGACAGGATCGGCATCGCGGACGGGTCGAACTTCTGGACGACCGGCGGATCGATGTCCGTCGGCAAGTTGCGGCGGATCGCCTCGATCTTGGCGCGAACATCCTGCGCGGCCTGGTCCACGTCACGCTCGAGCTTGAACTCGATGATGACGAGCGAGACCCCTTCCAGGGAGTTCGACGTGATCCGGTCCACCCCCTCGATGGGGTTGAACGCTTCCTCGAGACGCCGCGTCACCTCGCGCTCGACCGTCTCCGGGCTCGCGCCCGGATACGTCGTCTGCACGGTGACGACCGGGATGTCGACTTCCGGGAACTCGTCGATCGGCAGGCGGCGGAAGCCGAAGATCCCCAATGTCACCAGCCCGAGCATCACCATGGTGGTGAAGACCGGGCGGCGGATGGCGAGGCCGCTGAGGCCTCCTCCACTCGAGCTCATCTCACTGCTCCTTCCCGTCCGACGCCTTGGCCGCCGTCTCGCCGCTGGCCGAGCCCGCCAGGACGGATGCGCTCAACCGAACCTTCGTCCCCGGGACCAGCTCCGCCGACGGCACCGCGATCACGTACTCGCCCTCCGTCACCCCCGAGAGCACCGCGACCCGGCCGGAGGCCTCGTCGCGAAGCCCGACGGTGACCGGCCGCCGCACGATCTCCCCGTTCTCGACCACGAGGACGTGCGTGTCCGCGCCGCCGCCCCGAACCGCCGGCTCCGGGACGACGAGCGCGCTCTCGACGCGGTCGCCGATGATCCGACCGGTCGCGAACTGCCCGCCGACGAGCCGGCCGTCGGGGTTCGGCAGCCGGACGTAGATCCCGACCTGCCGCGTCTGCGTGTTCGCCGTCGGCTCGACCCGGTCGACCGAGCCCCGGAATTCATGCCCCGGGAAGGCGCTCAGGGTGAAGATCACCGGCTGGCCCGGCCGGATCCCGGCCGCCTGCTCGATCGGGACCTGGCCCGCCAGCTCCAGGTACGCCGAGTTGACCACCGTGAAGAGCTCCTGGCCGGGGTTGACCGCCTCGCCCTCCTCGACCATCCGCGCGCTGACCACCCCGGTGATCGGCGCCTTGAGCGTCGCGCGCTCCGCCGTCTCACCGGCGGCCGCCGCCTGCGCCTTCGCCGCCTCGTACGCCGCCTGCGCCGCCTGGTAGTCGATCTCCGACATCGCGCCCGCTTCGTAGAGCACGCGCGCCGACTCCTGGCGCTGGCGCGCCAGCGCCAGATTCGCCTGCGCCGCCGCCGCCTGGCTGCGGATCCCATCCGCCTCGATCGTCGCCAGCACCGTCCCCTGGGTGACCGGCGTGCCGCGATCCACGCGGATCCCGGTGATCGTCCCGGCGACCTGCGCCTTGACCGGCACCACCCGGTACGGAACCAGAGACCCGGTCAGAACGCCGCCGGACGCCAGCTCCGCCCGACTCACCTGCGCCACATCCTGAGCGCCGAGCTCGATGACCGCCTCCCGCGCGGCCTCCGCCGCGGGCGACTTCGCACCGGCACCGCCACCGCAACCCGCAACCGTGAGCGCGGCCGCCGCGATCACCGGCCCCGCTCCCCGCACCACCGTCCTGTATCGCATTGTTGAGGATCCCTTGGTCTTCGTGGTGATCACGCGTCCGATCCGGAGGCGGCCTCCGCCCCCGGCTCCAAATTCAGTTCTACGTCTCCCTGCCCCGCACCGGCGCGGCGCGACTCCTCCGGCGGCGCCGGCCTCGCCCCGCCGGCCGGAGCCGAGCGCATCCGCCCCGCCACGCTGCTCCCTCCGAGCGCCCGCACCAGCGACGCATCGGCGATGTAGAAGTCCGCCAACGCCTGGGCCAGGTTCGTCCGGGCCTGCAGGAGCGCCAGCCGCGCATCCGAAACCTCGAGCTGCGTCGCCAACCCACGGCCGTACCGGAGTTCCGTCAGCTCGTAGACCCGCTCCGCCTGCTCGACCGTGCGCTGCCGCGCGGCGATCTCCGCCCGCGCCCGCTCACGTTCCCCCTTCGCTTGCTCGTACTGCAGCTCGACCGCCTCCTGAAGCTGCGCCAGCTGCAGACGCGCCTCCTCGAGCTGCGCCCGGGCATCGTCCACGTCCGCCACCCGCTTGAACCCCTGGAAGATCGGGATCTGCACCGACACCCCCGCGTTCCAATCCGTACGCGGGTCGCCCGAGAAGTCGAACGCCTTCGACGGGAAGAGCTGCTTCCCGTACGTCATGTGCACCGATACCGTAGGCAGGTACGCCCCCTTCGCGATCCGGACCTGCTGCTCCCGCATCCGGACCTGCTCCTCCGCCGCCCGCACCGCCGCGCGCTGCGTCGCCGCCTTCCCCGCATCGGCCACATCCGCCGCCAGCACGTCCGGCGCCGGGATCTCCAGCTCCGTGGTGAGCTCCACCGGCTGGGTCAGCGGGAGGTCGATCAGGCGCTTCAGATCCAGCAGCGCGAGCTCCGACGCGTTCCGCGCCTGGACCAGCTGCGGCCTCAGGTTCTCCGCCGCGACCTCCGCACGCATCACGTCCAGATCCGAAGCATTACCCGCACGCTGCCGGAGCCGCTCCTCCTCCAGGAACGCCTCCGCCTGGTCCACCGCCGCCTGCGAGATCTCCTCCAGCTTCTTCGCCAAGAGCGCCCGGTGATACGCCGTCCGGACCTTGAGCTCGATCTCCGCGATCTGCTCCTCGACGTTCAGACGCGCCGCCTCTTCGTAATGGTTCGCGATCTTCAGCGCCGCGCCCACGCGCCCCCCCGCGTAGACCATCTGCGTCCCCGTCACCGACGCGACGTAGCTGTGCTCCCGCCCGAACGGCAGATTGCCGAAGAGCTGCCCCAGCCCCCCCAGCCCCGCCATCGGCGCGCGGTCCTCCAGGTACGCGACCCGCTCTTCCAGCGGAAGGCTCGGATCCGGATCGAATCGCAGCGAATCCGGCAGCTCCATGGAGCCACCCCCGCTGAACGGGGATTCGAACGTCCGCGTGTACGACAGGCTCGCATTCACCTGCGGCAGCGCCGCCGACCGCGCCGATTTCACCTGCGCCTGCGCACGCTCCAGCTGCGCACGCGCCAACCGCACTTCCTGACTCTGCTCCACCGCCCGAGCCACCGCCTCCTCCAGGCTCAACGCCAGCGGCGCCGCGGCGCTCGCCGCCGGACGGCTCGGCGCCGACGACTGCGCCGATGCCGCCGGCGCCCAGGCCACCCCCATCAGGGTGACCCACAGCATCACGTATCTGGATCTCATGAATTCTCCCAGGCGGATCCCCGCCCAAGCCCTCGTTCCTAGGATCTCACTCGACCGAATCCGCGCCCACCGCCTCTCGCTGGGCGCGGTACGCACGCCACCGCTCGACCTTCGTCCCGAGATCGTCGAGCAGGAAGGCGTAGAAGTGCTGCCACTCCGCCAACCGCCGCCTCCTCTCCGTCCCCTCCGGCATGGAAGAACGCCCGACGGCCAAAACATCGTGCATCCGCTGCAGCCGCGCACGGGCGATCGCCGCCGCCCGCTCCCACGGATTCGCGCCCAAACGGTAGTAGTCACGCCGATCGCCCGGCTCCCCCACCCGCTCCAGCAGACCCAACTCCTCTAGGCGTCTCGCGTTCACGCTGATCGACGGCTTGCTCACCTGGAGCTCCGCCGCCAGGTGGTCCAACGAAAACGGCCCCTCTTCGAGCAACAAGTATCCGAGCAGTCGTCCCGCGATACGGGGAAACCCGTCCTCCTCGGCGACCATCCCCATCCGCTCGACGAACTCGCGCGAAGCCTTGTCCATTCCTTCTCCTTGAACATCCTCCGTCGTAGGCGTACCCCCTACCCCGACGAATGTTTAGTGAAGATGAAACGAACTATACAATGCGCGCAAGGCCCCGTTTGTAACAATTCGGCACCGGACCTCGCGGGTCGCGGTCCGGTGCCGCGGCACAGCGAGACGCCACCGCCCCGCCGCCGTCGTTCTCCGGAGGCGAGGCCGTGACACCGATCCGGGGGCACTGGCGGAGGGCACGGACAGACCGGCTGCGAGCGGGCGAGCTGTCTCCCCTCGACGGATCGAGGCGCATGAATTGCGGGCGCACGGCGGCCCACGCCCCGGGACCCCGCGCCGGCTCCGGGGTGAGGATCGGCCATGGCCCGGGATGATGAACGCGGCAAGGCGCGGGTGGAGGGAGCCCATGTTCCATCATACGAGAGAATTGCAGTTCGAGGCCAAGCCCGATCGGCCGGACCCGATCTACGCCAAGAAGCTCCAGGAGGTGTTGGGCGGCCAGTGGGGCGAGATCAGCGTCATGATGAGCTACCTCTTCCAGGGGTGGAACTGCCGGGGACCCGCCAAGTACCGCGACATGCTGCTGGATATCGGGACGGAGGAGATCGGTCACGTGGAGATCCTGGCCACCCTGATCGCCCGCCTGCTCGAGTCGTCGCCGGTGGAGGAGCAGGAGGAGGCGGCGAAGGGTTCGATCGTCGGGGCGATCATGGGGGGTGCGCGGGTGGAGGACGTGGTCCTGAGCGGGATGAACCCGCAGCACATCATCGTGAGCGGTCTCGGTGCGATGCCGACCGACAGCGTGGGATTTCCCTGGACGGCGCGGTACACGATCGCGAGCGGCAACCTGCTGGCGGACTTCCGCTACAACTTGACCGCGGAGTCGCAGGGGCGGCTGCAGGTCTGCCGTCTCTACGAGCTGACGGACGATGCCGGGGTTCGGAACACGCTTTCCTTCCTGATCGCGCGGGACACGATGCACCAGAACCAATGGCTTGCGGCGATCGAGGAGCTGGAGAAGGATGGGCTGGGCGGGACGCCGGTCCCGATCTCCTTCCCGCAGGATCGGGAGTTCCAGGAGGTGTCGTACAAGTACATGAGCTTCTCGGATGGGATGGAGAGCGCGAAGGGCCCGTGGGCCGAGGGGCCGTCGACGGATGGAAAGGGCCGGATCGAGTACGTTGCGGAGCCGAGGGCGTACGGGCCTGCGCCGGAGCTCGGCCCGATCGACCTGCGGATTCACGGCACCCCGAAGCGGCCGGCCCCGCCGATGGCGGCGGACTGAGGCGGAGCCGGCGGCTCGATCGCGGAGCCGGCCGAGATCGTCGACCCCGGCGGCTCCGGCGAGCCCGCCGCTCAGGCCGCGGCGGGCTGGCCGGGGAGGACGCGGCGGAGCAGCGCCTCGGGGTCGGGATCGCGTCCCATGAACTCCCGGAAGAGCTCGGCGGGGTCGGCGCTGTCGCCCCGGGCGAGGATGGTCTCGACGAAGGCGCGGCCGGTCTGCGGGTTGAAGACCCCTTCGCGCTCGAAGCGGGAAAAGGCGTCGGCGTCGAGGACTTCGGCCCACTTGTAGGAGTAGTACCCCGCCGCGTACCCGCCGCTGAAGACGTGGGTGAAGGAGGCGAGGGTCATGCCGTTCGCGGCGTCGGGCCGGATGGCGAAGGGGCGGAGCACCTCGGTCCCGAAGGCGATCGGGTCGATGTCGCCTTCGGGGTCGAAGCGCGTGTGCAGCTCGAGGTCGACGATGCCGAACGAGAGCTGCCGCATCTGCTGGTAGGCGCCCATGAAGGTGCGCGTCGCGTGGAGTCGCTCGAAGAGTCGGGCGGGGAGCGGCTCGCCGGTCCGGTAGTGCCGTGCGAAGAGGTCGAGCGCCTCGCGCTGCCAGGTCCAGTTCTCGAGGATCTGGGAGGGGAGCTCGACGAAATCCCAGGCCACGCTGGTCCCTGCCCGGGCGGGGATCTCGACCCGCGAGAGGCAGTGGTGGAGGCAGTGGCCGAACTCGTGGAAGAGGGTCTGGACCTCGTCGTGCGTGAGGAGCGCCGGCGTCTCGCCCTGGGGCGGCGTGAAGTTGCACGCGATCAGCGCGAGGTGCGGCGCGAAGCCGTCGGGCCGCGGCCCGCCGGTGATGAGGTCGTCCATCCACGCGCCGCCTCGCTTCTCTTCCCTGGGGAAGAAGTCGGCGTAGAAGGATCCGAGGTGCGTCCCCTCCTGGTCGTGGATCTCGAAGAACCGGACGTCGGGGTGCCAGGCGGGCACTCCCTGCCGCTCGGTGACGCGGACGCCGAAGACTCGCCGGACGATCTCGAAGAGCCCATCGAGAACGGCATCGAGCGCGAAGTAGGGGCGCAGCTCCTCCGGATCGAGCTCGTACCGCTCCTTGCGCAGGCGCTCCATGACGAAGGCGACGTCCCACGGCTCGAGCCGGTCGTATCCGAGGGTCCCGCGCGCGTAGTCCTCGAGCTCGGCGACCTCGAGCTCGAAGTGCGGCCGGGTCCGCCGTTCGAGGTCGCGCACGAAGTCGAGGGCGACGGCCCCGCTTCCGGCCATCCGGTCCTCGAGCTGGTAGTCGGCGAAGTCGCGGTAGCCGAGGACCCGGGCGAGCTCGCGGCGTCGTGCGAGGATCTCCCGGACGAGGGGACGGTTGTCGCGGCCCTCATCGGTGGCCCTGTGGGTGTAGGCGGTGTGCATTTGCCGCCGCAGCTCGCGGCGCTCCGCGTGCTCCATGAAGGGGATGTACGACGGGGCGTGGAGCGTGAAGCGCCACCCTTCGATCCCCCGGGCCGCGGCGTCGGCCCGGGCGCGTTCGAGCGCCGACTCCGGGAGGCCGGCCAGATCGGCGGGGTCGGTGACCACGAGCTCGAAGCCGTTCGTGGCGTCGAGCACGTTCTCGGCGAAGCGCTGGCTCAACCGTGAGAGCTCGACCTGGAGCGCCACGGCCCGTTCCTTCGCCTCCGCCGTGAGGTCGGCGCCGGCACGCCGGAAGGTGCGGACGAGCTTCTCGAGGTGGCGCCGCCGGATCCCGCCGAGGCCGCTTTCCTCCGCCGAGGCGGTCACGGCGAGGAGCGCGCGCCAGAGCGCCTCGTTCGCGGGGAGCCCCGCGTAGAACGCCGCGATCTCCGGGTTGACCTCGTCGTACGCCGCGCGGAGCTCCGGCGAGTCCTTCACCTGGACCAGGTGCGCCGCGATCCCGACCGCCCGGTCCAGAGGCTCGAGGAGGTCGTCGAGGCGCTGGACCGTATTCTCATAGGTCCGCGGGCCGGGGCTCTCGACCAGCTCGGCGAGTCCGCGCCTAGCCTCCTCCAGCGCGTGGCGGATCGCGGGCACGACGTGCTCCGGGCGGATCCGGTCGAAGGGGATCGGGTGGTCCAGGGAAAGCAGCGGATTGTCGTTCCTGTCGGTCATGGGCTGCGGCTCTCGAGGGTGCTCGACGGCGGCGGACCGCCCTGTTCGCGGACCGTCGCATCCGGATAGAGAACCCCGAGAGGCCCGGGATGTTGCGCCAGGCGGAGGGCCGGGGATGGTGGCGGCCCACCGGCGCCGGGGAGATCGCGGGGGAACCCACCCCGTCGCGTGCCCCTGCCCCGGCGGCCGGTCGGCGCCGGGGGGCCACCCACCGGGTGACAGCCGATCCGGGTGCCGGAGCCGGAACAGGAATTGCATCACCCTCTACCGCCTCTTTTCGGGGGGCGCATCCTCGATGCCGTCACCCGGAGCGGTGCGTTTCCCGATCCTTTTCCGTCGTTCCATTCCCTAGCGCCGATGCCGGTTCGCGAGCAGGTCCCCTCTGTTACTGACGGGCCCGAAGTGTGGGCACAGGCAGCCGACCGTGACGCGATCCTCGAGACTGATCATGAGCGAGAGCGGATCCGCCTGGGGTGGGCCCGGGGCGGCTCCCCCGCAGCACGAGCCCCGCTGGTACGCGTGCTACACCCAGGCCCGCCAGGAGAAGAAGGTAGAGGCGAGGCTGCGGGAGCGGGGGATCGAGAGCTTTCTCCCCCTCGTCCCCCGGCTCCGCCAATGGCACGATCGGAAGAAGGTCGTCGAGTTCCCGCTCTTTCCGAGCTACGTATTCGGGCGGTTCCCCCTGAGCGTGTACCACCACGTGCTCGCGGTGCCCGGCCTCTCCACGGTGGTCCGGCTGAACGGCCACCCCGCGCCGATCTCGGATGAGGAGATCGCGAACGTCGCGCGCTTTGCCGAAGCGCTGGCGACCACGGGCATGGATCCGGAGCCGGTCCCGTTCCGCGAGGGGCAACGGGTGCGGATCGCGGAGGGTCCGTTCGCGGGGGTCGAGGGGATCGTCCTCGAGGCGCGTGGCCGGAGACGCGTCCTGGTCGGACTTCGCACGATCGGTGTGGGCTTCGAGATCGACATCAGCGCCGACGCTCTTCGAACACTCCCCTGAACCCCATCGAGGGAGCGGAGAATGGGCCGGATCTGTTGCCTCATCCAGGTCGACGAGGCGGTGCGGGCTGAGGCGAGTCGAGGTCGGCACGGGATCGAGGTGGCATTGGAGGGAGAGGTCATCAATGCCCGGACGCTGAGCGCGGAATTGTCGCGTGAGGGGCGGGCGCCGAGGTCCGAGGATGTCGAGGAGATCGTTCGCCGCGGTTACGAGGTGTGGGGCGACGGCATCGCGGGGCGGCTCGAGGGCCGGTTCGCCTTCGTGCTCTGGGACCCGGACCACCAGCACCTCCTTGCCGCGAGGAGCGCCGAAGGTTGGTATCCATTGTACTACGCGAGCGCCGGCCGCCGGCTGGGGCTCGCGACGTGGTGCGGCGATCTCCTGGCGGTCCTGGGTCGCTCCCCGGAGCCGGAGCCGCTGGCGCTCGCGTACGCGCTGACCCTCGGGTACATCCCCTCGCCCTGGGTGGTGTGGAAAGGGGTCCGGAAGCTGGCGCCGGGGCAACTCCTGAGCTGGCGCCCCGGCCAGGACCTCCGGACCGCGACCGCGTGGGAGCCACCCCGTGCGACCGACCCGTCGATCGGCGGCGACGGGGCATCGTGGCGGGACCGTTTCGAGCGGGTCCTCCCCGACCACCTCGACCCGGCCGACCGGGCCGGCCTCCTCCTCTCCGCCGGCCTCGATTCCGTCGCGTTGGCCATCGCGCTGCGTCGCCTCGGCGTGGCCGTCCATGCGGTCACGATCCGTCACCCGGATGCACGACGTGACGAGTCGGCGAGCGCCCGAGCGATCGCGAGGCATCTCGGGCTCGAGCACGAGATCGTGGACGTGGACGCGGAGCCGGACGAGGACGCGACGACCGCCAAGCTCCTCGCGTTCGACGAGCCGCAGACGCAGCGATCCCTCCTGCTCCAGTGCCTCCTTGCCGACGCGGCGGCCCCCGCGATCCCTGTGGCCATGGCCGGCTACGGCGCGGAGGAGGTGGTCGGCGGCCACGGCTGGTACCCCGCACGAGAGGGATCATGGTGGCCCCACGTCCGCGTCGGTCGCCGCCTGCTGCGACGCTTCCTGGGACGCGCGACGCCGGCCGAGCGGCGGCGGGCCCTGGAGCGAAAATTCGCGCGGCGCTCTCCGCTGCACAGGCACGCACTCGCCATCTACCCGATCTTCCTCCCCGCCGAGGTGGAGGCGATGGTCGCCACGCTGGGGTTCCGGTTCCGCGATAGCGAGGCGCTGGCCCCGCTCCGCCGGCATCACGTGCCCGGGCTCCCGCTGAAGCGGTCACTCCAGCGAATCGACATGCTGACCTACTCCGCGGATTGCGTGCTCCCCCGGCTGCATCGGTCTGGAGTCCGATCGTCGATGGAATTGATCCTCCCCTTCCTCGACCGCCGGCTCCTCGAGTGGGGGATCGCCCGGCCGGTCGATCCCCGGGAAGCGGTCGAGACCAAGCCCGTTCTCCGGGACTACCTCCGCGGCGAGGTCCCCGCCTGGGCCCTCGACATGCCGAAGCGAGGGTTCCATTTCGACCCCCTGGGCCACGTCTCCGACGAGGCGGCGAAGAGCAGGATCGGCCGGGGCTTCTGGGCCCGCTCCGGCCACCTCTCGCCGACGTGGGAGTCCCTCGTCGCGCCGGGAACTCCGCGGCGCAGGGAACGGATCATGGCGCTCTACATGCTGACCCTCTGGGCCGATGCATTGTTAACCCACCGGCCGCGCGCCGTGCCGGACGCCAACGTCCTGCGCATCGCCGTGGGCGCCGGCCGCAGCCCCGCGGGGGTCCCGTGACCGAGCCGCCTCCCGGGGCGACCGACTGGGCCCGACGCAGGGTCCTCCTGACCGGCGGCACCGGGTTCCTCGGCTCCTTCGTCGCCGAGCGGCTCCGCGCTCGGGGTTGCGAGGCGGTCTTCATCCCCCGCAGCCGCGAGTACGACCTCGTCGACCGCGACGCCGTTCGCCGACTCTACCGCGACGCCCGGCCCGACGTCGTCCTCCACCTCGCGGCCCGCGTCGGCGGGATCGGCGCCAACCGGCTCAACCCCGGTCGCTTCTTCCACGACAATCTCCTCATGGGGGTGCACCTCATCGACGAGGCGCGGCGGGCGGGCGTCGAGAAGTTCGTCCAGATCGGCACCGTCTGCGCGTACCCCAAGCACGCGCCGGCCCCGTTCCGCGAGGCGTCGCTCTGGGACGGCTACCCGGAGGAGACCAACGCGCCGTACGGGATCGCCAAGAAGGCCCTCCTGGTGCAGCTCCAGGCCTACCGCGAGCAGTACGGCTTCCCCGGGATCTACCTCATCCCGGTCAACCTCTACGGGCCGCGGGACAACTTCGACCTCGAGACGAGCCACGTCATCCCGGCCCTGATCCGCAAGTGCGTCGAGGCGGTGGAGGAAGGGCGGGACGCCGTCGAGGTCTGGGGCACGGGGACCGCCACCCGCGAGTTCCTCTACGTCGAGGACTGCGCCGAGGCGATCCTCCTCGCCGCCGAGCGCTACGACGGCCCGGAGCCCGTCAACCTCGGCAGCGGCCACGAGGTCTCGATCCGCGACCTGGCCGCCACGATCGCCGGGATCGTCGGGTTCGACGGCCGGCTCATCTTCGACCCCACCCGCCCCGACGGCCAGCCGCGGCGGGTCCTCGACACTTCCCGCGCCGAGCGGCTCTTCGGCTTCCGCGCCACGACCGGCCTTGCCGAAGGGCTCCGGCGCACCCTCGACTGGTTCCTGGCGCACCGCCGGGAAGCGCGACTCGCACCCTCGATCACCTGAGCGACGGGAATTCGATGGAAACGCCCGCCAAACGCGCCCTCGTCACCGGGATCACCGGGCAGGACGGGAGCTATCTCGCGGAGCTGCTCCTGGCCCGTGGGTACGAGGTCCACGGCGTGATCCGCCGGGCCTCGAGCTTCAACACGGGGCGGATCGACCACCTCTACCGAGACCCGCACGACCCCGACGCCCGGCTGCACCTCCATTACGGCGATCTCAACGACGGGAGCGTGCTCAACCGCCTTCTCCGGGAGATCCGGCCCGACGAGATCTACAACCTCGGAGCGCAAAGTCACGTGAGGACGAGCTTCGACCTCCCCGAGTACACGGCGGAGGTGACGGGGCTGGGGGCCGTGAGGCTGCTGGAGGCGTTACGGGAGTCGGGACTTCGCCCGAAATACTACCAGGCGAGCTCGTCCGAGCTCTTCGGCCGGGTCACGGAGGTGCCGCAACGGGAGACGACGCCGTTCCACCCGCGCTCGCCGTACGCCTGCGCGAAGGCGTACGCCTTCCACATCACGCGGAACTACCGGGAGGCGTACGGCATCTTCGCGGTGAACGGGATCCTCTTCAACCACGAGAGCCCGCGGCGGGGCGAGACGTTCGTGACGCGGAAGATCACGCGGGCCGCGGCGAGGATCAAACTGGGGCTGCAGGATGTGCTCTACCTCGGGAACCTGGAGGCGAGGCGGGATTGGGGGTACGCGCCCGAGTACGTCGAGGCGATGTGGCGGATGCTCCAGGCGGATGAGCCCGACGACTACGTGATCGCGACCGGCGAATCGCACTCGGTCCGCGAGTTCCTCGAGGAAGCGTTCGGCCTCCTCGACCTCGACTGGCGGGACTACGTCCGCATCGATCCCACGTACTTCCGCCCCGCCGAGGTGGACCTCCTCGTCGGCGATGCGTCGAAGGCGGCGGAGCGCCTGGGGTGGGAGCCGAAGGTCCGGTTCCGCGAGCTCGTCCGGTTGATGGTCGAAGCCGACCTGGAGCTGGCGCGCCGCGAGGCCCACGGCGCGGCGTACGCACCGCCGCCGGCGTCGGCGCAGCGGGGCGGCGGGCCGCTTGTGGCGGCCGGCCATCGCCGCGACGCCGTCGAGCCCGTCGGCTCGGCCGGGAGGGCGGAATGAGCACCGCCTCGGCCGAGGTTCGCGCGCGTGCGGCGGCGGTACCGCACCGGGCCGGGCCTCCGGTCCTCCGGATCGAGCCGTCGCGCGGGTGGATCGGGCTCCAGCTCCACGAGCTCTGGGAGTACCGCGAGCTCCTCTACTTCCTCACCTGGCGCGACATCAAGGTCCGGTACAAGCAGACGGTGCTCGGCGCTGCCTGGGCGATCCTCCAGCCGCTCTTCACGATGCTGGTCTTCAGCATCTTCTTCGGCAACCTCGCGAAGGTCCCGTCGGACGGGGTGCCGTACCCGATCTTCAGCTACGCCGCGCTCGTGCCGTGGACCTTCTTCGCCCACGGCCTGACGGTCTCGTCGAACAGCCTGGTCACGAACTCGAACCTGGTGAAGAAGATTTACTTCCCCCGCCTGGTGATCCCGCTCTCGGGGGTGCTTTCGGGCGTTCTCGACTTCGTCCTCGCCTTCCTGGTCCTGGTCCTGCTCATGGCCGTCTACAGTGTCGTGCCGACCGGGAACATCATCTGGCTCCCGATGCTCCTCGCCCTCGCCTTCGTGACCGCCCTCGGCGTCGGCCTCTGGCTCTCGGCGCTGAACGTGCAGTTCCGCGACGTCCGCCACACCATCCCGTTCCTCACGCAGTTCTGGATGTTCGCGACGCCGATCGCCTACCCGAGCAGCATGCTCGACGAGCCGTGGCGGACGCTCTACGGGATCAACCCGATGGTCGGGGTGGTCGAGGGGTTCCGCTGGGCGCTCCTGGGCACCGACACGCGGCCCGGCCCGGTGATCGTCGTCTCGGCGATCGTCGCCATCACCATGCTCGTCGCCAGCGCCTTCTACTTCCGGCGCCTCGAGCGGACCTTCGCGGACGTGGTCTAGCATGGCGGCGACCGTGATCCGGGTCGAAGGACTCGGCAAGAAGTTCCATATCGGCGCCCAGCGGGACCGTTACCGGACGCTCCGCGACCGGATCGCGGAATCGATGACGGCCCCGGTCCGGCGTGCGGCGAGACTGCTCCGCGGGGAGGCGACGGGGGCCGCGGAGCTGAGCGAGACGATCTGGGCGCTCAAGGATGTCTCCTTCGAGGTCCGGGAGGGCGAGGTCGTCGGGATCATCGGCCGCAACGGCGCCGGGAAGAGCACTCTCCTCAAGGTCCTCTCGCGGATCACCGAGCCGACCGAGGGGCGCGCCGAGCTGCGCGGCAGGGTCAGCTCGCTGCTCGAGGTCGGGACAGGTTTCCATCCCGAGCTGACCGGGAGGGAGAACATCTACCTGAACGGCGCGATCCTCGGGATGCGGCGCGCGGAGATCGAGAGGAAGTTCGACGAGATCGTCGCCTTCGCCGAGGTCGAGAAGTTCATCGACACGCCGGTCAAGCACTACTCCAGCGGGATGTACGTGCGCCTGGCCTTCGCCGTCGCCGCGCACCTCGAGCCGGAGATCCTGGTCGTCGACGAGGTCCTCTCGGTCGGGGACGCGGCCTTCCAGCGCAAATGCCTCGGCAAGATGGAGGAGGTCGCGCACGGCGGGCGCACGATCCTCTTCGTCAGCCACAACATGGGCGCCGTCGACAATCTCTGTACGCGCGGCATCTGGCTCGACGAGGGCCGTATCCGGGTCGACGCCGACCCGGGCACGGCGATCAGCGCGTACCTCAAGGGGACGGCGCAGGGCAACGGCGGTTCGGGGAGAATCCAAGAGCGACGCCCGACGAACGGCGCCCGGATCGTGGCCGCCCGCCTCCTGGACGGAGCCGGTTCGCCCTGCGACACCTTCCTAATGGGCGAGACGGTGGTCCTGGAGTTCGACGTCGACTTCGAGCGACGCTTCGACGAGCTCCACATCGCCCTCGAGGTCAAGCGCGTCGACACGGGGATCCACATCCTGCACATGGTCAACGACGACTGCGGGTTCCAGGTCACGCAGCCGGGCCCCGGACGGCGTCGGTTCCGGGTCCGGATGCCGAACTGCCTGCTCTACCCCGCCTCGTACAAGTTCTCGATCTATCTGGGGGCCGGCGGCCGGGGCGACCGTCTCGACAACGTGGAGGACATCGTCGAATTCAACATGGTCCAGAGCGGCGTCACGAAGCGGACCCAGAGGCTCTCGGTGCACAAGGAGGCGGTCTTCTTCCACCCGACGGAGTGGGAGATCGAGTAGTGCGATTCTTGCCAAGCCCGTCCGACGGCCGGCGACCGAGAGTCGGGGGGAGGATCGCGCAGAGGGGGGCGGTTTCGAGCGACTCCCGCACCCCATCGGTCTCCGGCGCCGCCCCCGTGGATGAATCAGCGAGGAGCGCGGCATGAAGGCTCTGGCCAAGCTTCGCAGCACTCTCCGACCGGTCCGGATCGCCGTACGCAAGCGGTGGCGCCCCATCCAGCTCGCGCTGGTCCGGGCGCAGCTCCCGACGATCCCGCGGAGCCGTTTCCTGGCGGAGTTCCGGGAAGCGGTGCGCCAGGGGCGCCCGTACGCGACGGGCAAGATCGGGCGCTCGCCGCAGCACTGGATGTACTACGCGCTCCTTCGCGACCAAGCTCGGTCGATGACGCTCCGCTTCAAGGAGGAGGTGCTGCGTCACGGGAACAAGCAGTCGGGGATCTTCCCGGCCGACCTCGATTTCTACCTGGAGTTCAACCGGTTCTACGTCGAACACCTGCGCAACCTCGATTGCATCGGGGTCTGCCGCTGGATCTGGGAGCCCCGTCTGCTCCGCCATTATCGGCTGAAGAACGCGATCACGTACTACGAGAGCCAGGAGATCGACCTCTCGATACCGGTCGACGAGGGGAATTGCTACCTCCCGGCGCTGCGCGGGAAGCGAATCCTCATCATCTGCCCCTTCGCCAGGGTGCTGGCGGAGCGGGCGACGCGCGAGACGTTCGAGGGCGTCTGGGCGAAGACCGGACGCCGGTGGTTCGAACCGGAATCGGTCGCGGCGATCGAACTCCCGTACGGCTTCGATCCCGAGGCGCAGCATCGCTACGGCAACGTCCTGAACCTCTACGAAGAGCTCGTCGGCCGGATCGAGGGGGAAGCCTTCGACATTGCGCTGATCGGCGCCGGCGCGCTCGCGATCCCGCTCGCGTCGCACGTCAAGCGCCTCGGCAAGATCGGCTTCGACCTGGGCGGCCACCTCCAGCTCATCTTCGGCGTCTACGGCAAGCGTTGGCTGAGCTGGGACGACGGGGGCTGGTTCGCCCGGTACGCCACCGAGCACTGGATCCGGACACCCCCTGAATACCGCCCCGCGAACTTCGACGAAGTCTGCGACCGAGGGGCCTACTGGTGACGACCCGGAGGGCGCGGCCCGCCACGCCCGATGGCGAGCCCACGCCCCGCGCCTGGCGACTCCATTCCGACACCCGCGCAGGAAGCGAACGATGAAAGCCATCATCCTGGCCGGCGGCTTCGGCACCCGGCTCTCGGAAGAGACCGTCCTCCGCCCCAAGCCGATGGTCGAGATCGGCGGACGGCCCATCCTCTGGCACATCATGAACATCTGCGCGGCGCACGGGATCGACGAGTTCATCGTCGCGCTCGGCTACAAGGGGGAGGTCGTCAAGGAGTACTTCCTGAACTTCTACGCGATCAACAACGACATCTCGATCGACCTGGCGACGGGGCGCACGACGGTCCACGACGGGAACCAGCCGCGGTGGCGGATCCACCTCGTGGACACCGGGCTGCACACGCAGACCGGGGGCCGGCTCAAGCGGCTCCGGCGCTGGCTCGGCGAGGACGAGACCTTCCTCTTCACCTACGGAGACGGCGTGGCGGACCTGGACATCCGCGCGCTCTTGGAGTTCCACCGATCGCACGGGAAGCTGGCGACGGTGACGACGGTCCGCACCCCGGCGAGGTTCGGAAGGATCGTCTTCCGCGACCATCAGGTCACGAAGTTCTACGAGAAGCCGCAGGCGGCGGAGGGGTGGATCAACGGTGGATACTTCGTGCTGCAGACCGGCGCGCTCGACTACATCGATGGGGACGAGACGGTCTGGGAGCGCGATCCCGTCGAGCGACTGGCGGCGGATGGCGAGCTGATGGGCTACCGGCATTACGGCTTCTGGTCGTGCATGGACACGCTGAAGGAGAAGAACATGCTGGAGGAGCTCTGGGCGCGGGGCGAGGCGCCCTGGCGGATCTGGGACCGGGCGGGGCAGCCGGCCTCGCGGCTCGTGCCGGCGGGCTCGTGATGCACACCATCCCCGCGGCGACCTTCATCCCGGTCGCGAGGGCGGAGGCGGGGCGCTGCCGTTTCTGCGGCGGGGCGCTCGACCGCGTCGTCGTCGACCTGGGCGTCTCGCCGCTGGCGAACGCGTACCTTCGCCCCGCCGACCTGACCCGTCCGGAGGTCTTCTATCCGCTGCGCGCGCTCCTCTGCGAGCGGTGCTTCCTGGTCCAGCTCGAGGCGTTCGAGACGCCGGAGCGGATCTTCGGCGACTACGCCTACCACACCTCCTATTCCGGGGAGATGGTCCGCCACGCCGAGGCGTTCGCGCGGGAAGCGATCCGGCGTTACGGCCTCGGCCGCGAGAGCCTGGTCCTCGAGCTCGCCAGCAACGACGGCTACCTCCTCCGCCACTTCGTCCTGGCCGGGATCCCGGTCCTCGGCGTCGAGCCGGCGGCGAACGTGGCGAAGACGGCGATCGAGCAGGGGATCCCGACGCGGGTCCGGTTCTTCGGCGAGGCCCTCGCCGAGGAGCTGGTGGGAGAGGGCGTGCGGGCGGACCTCGTCATCGCCAACAACGTCCTGGCGCACGTCCCGGAGCTGAACGACTTCGTCCGCGGGATCAAGGTGGTACTCGAGCCCGGCGGCGTGGCGACGCTGGAGTTCCCTCACCTCCTCCGCCTCCTCGAGGACACGCTCTTCGACACGATCTACCACGAGCACTTCTCGTACTTCTCCCTCGTGACGGTCGAGAGGATCTTCGCGAGCCAGGGGCTCGTCGTCTTCGATGTGGAGGAGATCCCGACCCACGGCGGGTCGCTGAGGATACACGCGCGGCACGAAGAGGACGCGTCGCGACCCGTGAGCGACAGGGTCGTCGCGCTGCGGGAGCGGGAGATCGCGGCGGGGCTGCTCCGCGCCGAGACGTACGCCGCCTTCGCCGAACGCGTCCATCGTTGCAAGCGGCGGCTCCTGGCGTTCCTGATCGAGGCGCGGGAGCGCGGGGAGACCGTCGTGGGGTACGGCGCGCCGGCCAAGGCGAGCACGCTCCTCAACTTCTGCGGGGTCGGCCCGGAGCTGATCGAGTATACGGTCGACAAGAGCCCTCACAAGCAGGGGCGCTACCTCCCCGGCTCGAGGATCCCGATCCACCCGCCGGAGCGGATCTTCGAGACACGGCCGGACTTCGTCGTGATCTTCCCGTGGAACCTGCGCGACGAGATCGTGGCGGAGATGGCGGGGATACGCGAGTGGGGCGGGCGGTTTGTGGTGCCGCTGCCGGAAGTGGAGGTGGTGGGGTGGTGAGGGCCGGGGCGGCGGGGGCGGCCGCGGGGGCGGCGGGGGCGGCCGCTGACGCGGCGGGGATGGCCGTGAAGGCGGGGGCGGCCGCGGAGGCGGCGGGGGCCGCGGGGGCGGCGGGGGGGGCCGCGGGCGCGGCGGGGGCGGGCCTGGCGGCGGAGGACGCGGCGGGGGCGGGCCTGGGGGCCGGGGCTGCGGGGGCCGTGGGGGGGGCTGCGGCGGCGGGCTCCCCGGATGTCGGCGAGGCGATGCATCGGTTGATCGCGGAGCTCTACCCGATCCACCGGAGCATCACGGGGGATGGGGTGCGCGAGACGCTGGCGCGGCTGCGGCGGCTGATCCCGCTCGAGGTCCACGAGGTCCCGACGGGCACGCCGGTCCTGGACTGGACGGTGCCGAAGGAGTGGAAGATCCGGGGGGCGAGCATCCGGGATGCGCGGGGGCGGACCGTCCTCGACCTCAAGGATTCGACGCTCCACGTCGTGGGGTACAGCGTCCCGGTTCGTGCGCGCCTCCCGTTGAGCGAGCTCGCCCCCCGGATCCACACCCTCCCCGAGCAGCCCGACCGGATCCCGTACCGCACGTCGTACTACGCGGAGACGTGGGGTTTCTGCATGGAGCACCGGCGCTTCGAAGCGCTGGAGGACGGGGAGTACGACGTCGTCATCGACTCCTCGCTCGAGGATGGCGCGTTGACGTACGGGGAGCTCGTGCTGCGGGGCGAGTCCATCGACGAGGTCCTGATCTCCAGCCACGTCTGCCATCCGTCGCTCTGCAACGACAACCTCTCCGGGATCGCGGTGGCGACGTACCTCGCCCGCGCCCTTGCCGACCGGCCGCGGCGCTACACGTACCGTTTCCTCTTCGCGCCGGTCACGATCGGCGCGATCACCTGGCTCGCGCGGAACCGGGAGGTGGTCCCGCGGATCCGCCACGGGCTCGTGCTCGCGGGCGTGGGCGATGCGGGGCCGATCCACTACAAGCGGACACGGCGTGGGTCCGCGGAGATCGACCGTGCCGTCGAGCACGTCCTGGCGTGCGCGGGCGAACCGTACGGGATCGAAGCGTTCACGCCGTACGGTTACGACGAGCGCCAGTTCGGCTCGCCGGGATTCGACCTCGCGGTCGGATGCCTGATGCGGACGCCGCACGGCCGGTATCCGGAGTACCACACCTCGGGCGACAATCTGGAGTTCGTCCGGCCGGCGAGCCTCGCCGGTACCCTCGCCCGCTGCCTCGAGGTCGTCGAAGTCCTCGAGGGGAACGGAACGTACCGGAACACGCGACCGTGGGGGGAGCCGCAGCTCGGCCGGCGCGGCCTCATGGACGCGATCGGCGGGGTCGACGATCGGGGCGCGCTGCACATGGCGATCCTCTGGGTGCTGAACCTCTCCGACGGCGCGCACGATCTCCTCGCGATCGCGGAGCGTTCCGGCTTGGCTTTCCGAGTGGTTCGTGCCGCGGCGGACCTCCTCCTGCGTCACGAGTTGCTGGAGCCGGCCGGGGCGGCCGTGGCGGCCGGCGGGGGCGGGTCGTGATGGACCGGGACCCCGGGGGCGAGCGCGTCCTCGTGACCGGCGCCGCGGGGTTCCTCGGCACGGCGCTCTGTCGAGCGCTCGTCGACCGAGGCGCGGAGGTCCACGCCGTCTCGCGGCGCGCCGAGCCCGGCGCGCGGGGCGGCGTGGTCTGGTGGCGCCGCGACTTGACGGACCAAGCGGCGTCGAAGGCGCTCCTAACGGAGCTCCGCCCGACCGTGGTCTTCCACCTGGCAGGGCTGGCGGCGGGGGCGCGCCGGCTCGACCTCGTCGCCCCGACGCTCGCGGCGAACCTCGTGACGACGGTGCACCTCCTCGGGGCCGCGGTGGAGGCGGGGTGCGGGCGGATCGTCCTGGCGGGCTCCCTCGAGGAGCCGGATGCGGCCGAGCCCGCGGCGGTGCCCTCGTCGCCGTACGCCGCCAGCAAGTGGGCGGCGAGCGCGTACGGCCGCATGTTCCACGCGCTCTTCGACGCGCCCGTCGTGATCGCGCGGATCTTCATGGCGTACGGCCCGGGCCCCCAGGACGAGCGGAAGCTGCTCCCCTACGTGGTCCGCGCGCTCCTGCGGGGGGAGGCGCCGCGCCTGACGGCGGGCGACCGCCTCGTCGACTGGGTCTACGTCGACGATGTCGCCGAAGGGTTGGTCCGCCTGGGGTGGGCCGGCGGGATCGACGGCGAGACGATCGATCTCGGCACCGGCGAGCCGGTCACGATCCGCCGATTCGTGGAACGCCTGGCGGAGCTCTCCGGCTCCCCGGCCCGCCCGCAGTTCGGTGCGCTCCCCGACCGTCCGCTGGAGCAGGTCCGGGCCGCGGCCGCCGATCGGACCCTGGCGCGAATCGGCTGGCGAGCCACCACGCCCCTCGATGAAGGACTCCGCCGCACCCTCGACTGGTACGCACATCGGGAGATGGAGGCCGCGCGATGAGCCCACCCCCCGCAACCTCCACCCCGCCCGGAAGCGCCGCCACCCGCGTGGCCGACCGGATCCGGGCGTGGCGACGGGCGCTGCGCCGCCGCCGCAAGAGACTCGCACGGCAACACGACGCCTGGTCGATCGGAATCCTCACGGGCCCCTCGCCGTTCGACCTCGATGGCTCCAAGGCCCGTAACCCGGTGCTGACGCGGCGGGACATCCGCGACGTGCCGGCCGCGTTCGTCGCGGATCCGTTCATGATCCGGGTCGGCGGCGAGTGGTACATGTTCTTCGAGGTCCTGAACCGGCTACGCGGGAAGGGCGAGATCGGGGTCGCCACGAGCCGTGACGGGCTGCGCTGGAGGTACCGGCAGATCGTCCTCAGGGAGCCGTTCCACCTCTCCTACCCCCACGTCTTCGAGTGGAACGGCGGGATCTACATGATCCCCGAGAGCCACGAGGCCGGCTCGGTGCGCCTCTACTACGCCGTCGCCTTCCCCGAGCGCTGGGCCCCCGTGGCGACGCTGCTCGAGGGCGCGACGTACAACGACCCCACCCCGTTCCACCACGCCGGGTCGTGGTGGCTGCTCACGGAGACCAACCCCGCACCGCGCTCGTGGGACACGCTGCGGCTCTTCATGGCCGCGTCCCCCGCGGGGCCGTGGACCGAGCACCCGCGGAGCCCGGTGGTCGCAGGGGTCCCCGACGCCGCTCGCCCGGCCGGCCGGGTCCTCCGCCTCGGCCGACGGCTCTACCGGCTGGCCCAGGTCTGCACCCCCGACTACGGGACCGCGATCCGGGTCTTCGAGATCGTCGAGCTGACGGCGGACACCTATCGTGAGCGCGAGGCCTGGCCCGGTCCCCTCCTCGGGCCGGGCGACCGGGACTGGAACGCGACCGGGATCCATCACCTCGACGTGCAGAGAGTGGACGATGACCGCTGGATCGGCTGTGTCGACGGATGCGGCCGCAGGGCCGCCGGCGTCCAACGCAGGTCGTCCGGCGCGGCCTGATCGCCGACGCCCGCTGCGCCGCCTCGTCGCCGGGGTGCACAACCGCCCGGCCGTCGGATTCGCCCGCGAGATCCGCCGCGGCATCCGCCGGGGGATCCAGGCGGCGCGAGCCGTCGACCGCCGGACCGTGATGCTCCGGCCCGAGGGATCGCCCCGCGGGAACGTCCTCCTGTCGTACGTGATCGACGGGTTCTTCCAGAAGGAGATCTCCGTCGCCCACACCCAGGTCTGGGAGGCGGTGCAGATGGCGCGGACCTGGGTCGAGCTGGGGTACCGCGTCGACGTGATCGACAACTCCAACGTCGATTACCGACCGACGCGGGACTACGACTTCTTCGTCAGCGCGCGGATGACGCTGGAGCCGATCGGGCGGCGCCTCAACGACGACTGCGTCAAGATCCTGCACATCGACACCGCGCACTGGCTCTTCCACGAGACCGCGCAGCACAGGCGGCTGCTCGACCTCCAGCGCCGCAAGGGCGTCACGCTCCAGCGCCTGCGCCCCGTGGGGAGGAACCGGGCGATCGAGTTCGCCGACTGCGCGACGATCCTCGGCAATGACTTCACGGCCGGCACGTACGCCTACGCGGGGAAGCAGCTCTACCGGGTCCCGATCTCCTCGCCCCGCCTCTTCCCCTGGCCCGAAAGGAAGGACTTCGAGGCCTGCCGCCGCCGCTTCCTCTGGTTCGGCGGGTACGCGCTGGTCCACAAGGGGCTCGACCTGGTCCTCGACGCCTTCGCCGGGATGCCGGACCTCGACCTCGTCGTCGCGGGGCGGGTCGACGACCCCGAGTTCGAGGCGGTCTACAAGACCGAGCTCCGCTACACGCCCAGCATCGACGCCATCGGCTGGATCGACCTCCGCGGCACGCAGTTCACCGAGGTCGCGAACCGCTGCATCGCCCTCGTCTACCCGACCTGCTCCGAGGGGGGCGGCGGGAGCGCGATCGCCTGCATGCACGCCGGTCTCATCCCGATCGTGAGCCGTGAGGCGTCGGTCGACGTCGACGAGAGCTTCGGCATCATCCTCGAGAGCTCCACGATCGAGGAGATCCGCGCGGCGGTGCGGGAGCTCGCGGCCCGCCCCGCGCCCGAACTCGAGAGGATGGCTCGCCGCGCCTGGGAGTTCGCGCGGGAGCACCACACCCGCGAGCGCTTCGCCCGGGAGTATCGCAACGTCGCGCTTCAGATCATGGCGGCCTACAGGCCGGAGCACGTCGAGATCGGCGCGCTCGGGCCCCTGCCCCCGCCACCGGTCCCGACCGCGGCGGGGCATCCGGAACCCACCGGCGTGCCGGAAGCCGTGCCCGCGACACCTTCCGACGTCGAGCCGGGGTCGGCCGCCCCGTCCGACCCCGCACGCGCCTCTAGCGGTGCGAACCGCATCCCCGAGAGACCGCCACGATGACGACCCGGACCCTGCCCGACACGCTCCCACGCACCGCCCGCGACGTCGTCGCCTCGGACCTCGACGCGATGACGGCCCGCCTCGACGCCGAGCTCCGCCGCCTCGCCGGCCGGCGCCTCCTCATCACCGGCGGCGCCGGGTTCCTGGGGTACTATCTGACCCGCGTCCCGCTCCACTGGAACGCCGGCGTCCCGGCCGCCGACCGGATCCGCGTCGTCGTCGCGGACAACTTCCGTCGCGGCCTGCCTGCGTGGCTCCACGACCTCGGCCGCGACCCGGCGTTGACGCTCGTCGAGCACGACATCACCCGGCCGCTCCCGCCGGAGCTGCACGACTTCGACGCCGTCATCCACGCCGCGTCGATCGCCTCGCCGACCTTCTACCGGCGATTCCCGATCGAGACGATCGACGCCAACGTCGGCGGGCTGCGTCGCCTCCTCGACCACTGCCGCGACCGCGCCGACGCCGGCCGCCCCGTCGAGGCGATCCTCTTCTTCTCGACCAGCGAGGTCTACGGCGACCCCGACCCGGCGAACATCCCGACCCCCGAGACGTACCGGGGCAACGTCTCGTGCACCGGGCCTCGGGCGTGCTACGACGAATCGAAGCGCTTCGGCGAGACGCTCTGCGTGAGCTTCGCCCGCGTCCACGGCCTCCCGGTCACGATCGCGCGGCCGTTCAACAACTACGGCCCGGGGCTCAGCCTCGCCGACGGTCGAGTCCTGCCGGACTTCGCCCGCGACGTTCTGGCCGGGAACGACATCGTCATGCTCTCCGACGGCTCGCCGTCGCGGACCTTCTGCTACGTCGCGGACGCCGTCGTCGGCTACTACAAGGTCCTGCTCCGGGGGCGGCCGGGCGAGGCGTACAACATCGGGACCGAGGCGCCGGAGGTCACGATCGCCGAGCTCGCCGAGCGGGTCGTCGCGACCGCGCGCGAGCTCTTCGGCTACCGCGGCCGGGTCCGCCGGGCGACGAGCGACGACCCCGACTACCTCGTCGACAACCCGAACCGGCGCTGCCCGGTGATCGCCAAGGCCCGGACGGAGCTGGGCTACGACCCCGTCGTCTCCCTCGACGAGGGGCTCGCCCGGTCGCTCGTCTGGTACGCCGGCGGCGGGGAGGCGGGAGCGTGAGGGTCGCGGTCGTCGGCGCCGGGTACGTCGGCCTCGTGACCGGCGCCTGCCTCGCCGATCGGGGCCACCGCGTCGTCTGCGTCGATGCCGACCCGGGGAAGGTGGAGCGCATCGCCGGCGGCGACCCGCCGATCCACGAGCCCGGCCTCGCCGAGGTGCTGCGCCGAAATCTCGGCCACCGATTCCGCGCGACGATCGACCTCGCCGGCGCGGTCCGCGACGCCGAGCTCACCCTGATCTGCGTGGGCACGCCCTTCCGCGAGGGCGGTATCGACCTTTCGCAGGTCGAGGCCGCGGCCCGGCAGATCGGCGAGGCGCTGCGGGGGACGGCAGGGAGCCACACCGTCGTCGTGAAGAGCACCGTCGTCCCCGGCACGACCGACGAGGTGGTGCGCCCGATCCTCGAGGCCGCCTCGGGGAAGCGGGTGGGCACGGGGCTCGGGCTCGGCGTCAACCCGGAGTTCCTGCGCGAGGGGGAGGCGGTCGCCGACTTCACGGCGCCGGACCGGATCATCCTCGGCGCGAACGACGACGCGACCCTCGAGTCGCTCCGCGAGCTCTACCGCCCCTTCGGAGGGGTCGCCCTCGTCGAGACGAGCAACCGCACGGCGGAGATGATCAAGTACGCGTCGAACGCGCTCTTCGCGACGATGATCTCGTTTGCCAACGAGATCGGGAACCTCTGCGCCGCGCTCGGCGGGATCGACGTCGTCGACGTCATGAGGGGGGTCCATCTCGACCGGCGGCTGAGCCCGATCCTCCCCGACGGGAGCCGGGTGACGGCGGGCCTGACCGCGTACCTCGAGGCGGGGTGCGGCTTCGGCGGGAGCTGCTTCCCGAAGGACGTGCGGGCGCTCGTCGCCCACGGTCGGCGGGCGGGGGTGCCGATGGCGCTCCTCGACGCGGTCCTCACGGTCAACGCCGCCCAGCCGGGCGAGGTCGTGGCGCGGGTGCGGCGGCACTTCCCCACCCTCGCCGGCGTGCGCGTGGCGGTGCTGGGGCTCGCCTTCAAGCCCGGCACCGACGACGTGCGCGAGTCGCCGGCGATCCCGGTCATCCGCGAGCTCCTCGCGGGCGGCGCCAGGGTCCGGGCGTTCGACCCGGTCGCCCGGGCCGCGGCCGCGAGCGTCCTCGGCGACGGCCCCGAGTACGTCGACGCCCTGCCCGCCGCGGTCACGGGCGCCGACGCGGTCGTGGTGCTGACCCGCTGGCGCGAGTTCGAGCGGCTCCCCGAGCTCCTGGCCACGGCGAGGCCGCAGCCGCTGGTCGTCGACGGGCGGCGCATGCTCGACCGGCGGCGCATCGCCCGCTACGAGGGGATCGGCGTCTGATGGAGCGCGAGCGCACCGGGCCCGTCCCGATGGGCCCCGGCACCGTTCAGCCGTCGGCGGTCCCTGCGCAGGGGGTCGCGGGGAGTGCCGCCGCGCCCCGCCGCGTCGCCCCCCGGGTCTACTTCTACTGCTTCCCGGAGAAGCCGCCGGCGGACTCGTCGTACCAGCATTCGCTGGTCGGGCTCGCCGAAGGGCTGCGCGCGCTCGGCGTCGAGGTGCACGCCAACATCGATTACTGGCGCACCGGCCCGGGCGGCGAGTACCTCTTCCGACACGACCCGGCGGTCGGCCCCGACGACTGCGACGCCGTCGTCCTCGAGCACATCTGGTTCCTGCACGGCTACGACTTCCCCGCCGATCTCTTCCACCGCGGCCGGCGCTACGCGACCGTCTACATCGACCGCTACGACGGGGAGGGCAAGGGGAAGCGGACCCTGACCTGGGATCCCGCGTTCCGGCGCTTCGACCTGATCCTCAAGACGCACTACAACGACCGTTGTGCGTATCCGGCGAACGTCCGGCCATGGGCGTTCGGTCTCACGGACCGGGTCCTCCGCGAAGCTGCGGCGAGAATCCCGGAGGATGCAGGTGCCCAACGGGGCAGGCGGCGCTGCCTGCTCGTGAATTTCCGCGTCCGACACCGCCTGAGGAAGCAGATCGAGCGGGAGCTCTTCCCGCTGCTCCGCGCCGTGCTGGAGATCGACACGACCGTCGACGCCTTCGATGCGCCGCCCTCCGACGCCTATCACCGCCTTCATTGGGAGCAGACCGGGATGCGGCACTACCCCGGGTACTTCGACCGACTGGCCGGGAGCGTGGCGTGCGCCTGTTTCGGCGGGTCGTTCATCCCGAACTGGCCGCGCGACGCCTTCGCCCCCGTTCGTCGCTGGCACCGGCCGCTGAACGCCCTCTCCCGGGCGCCCCGGCGCTTGCTCCAGTGGGACAGCTGGCGGTTCTGGGAATCGCTCGCCTTCGGGTGCGCAACGCTCCATGTGGACCTCGAGGCCCACGGCGCCCGACTTCCGGTCATGCCCGAGAACTGGCGGCATTACATCGGCATCGACCTCGGCGACCCGGGCGCCGCAGTCCGTCGCATCGCCGACGACCCCGGGCTCCTCGATCGAATCGGCAAGGCGGGCCGGGAGTGGGCGCTCGCACACTACGCCCCGGTCCCCACGGCCCGGCGGTTCCTCGAGACGATCGGCCTCGGCGCGCCGGCCGCGACCGGGGCAGCGGGGGAGTCCGGGCCTCGATCCATCCTCGCGCCGGCCGGCGGCGCCGATCACGGGCGGGGCTGACATGTGCACCTATATTCTCGGCATCTCGGCGCTCTACCACGATTCCGCGGCCGCGCTCCTCGCCGATGGCGAGATCGTCGCCGCGGCGCAGGAGGAACGCTTCACGCGGGTCAAGCACGACCCGCGGTTCCCGCGCAACGCGATCGCGTACTGCCTCGCGGAGGCCGGGATCGGCCCCGGCGATGTCCAGCACGCGGTCTTCTACGAGAAGCCGCTGGTCAAGTTCGAGCGGATCCTCGAGACGCAGCTTGCGGTCGCGCCCGCGGGGTTCGAGCCGTTCCGCCGCGCGTTCCCCCTCTGGGCGGGCCGGAAGCTCGACCTGCCGCGTTACATCCGGGCGCAGCTCGGGGAAGAGTTCCGGGGCTACCTCCACTTCACCGACCACCACGAGTCGCACGCGGCGAGCGCGTTCTTCCCGTCCCCCTTCGAGTCGGCCGCGATCCTCACCCTCGACGCCGTCGGCGAGTGGGCGACGAGCTCGATCGGCGTCGGCCGGGGGAACCGCATCGAGGTCTCCCACGAGATGCGCTTCCCCCACTCCCTCGGGATGCTCTACTCGGCCTTCACCGACTACGCCGGCTTCAAGGTCAACTCGGGGGAGTACAAGCTGATGGGGCTCGCGCCGTACGGCGAGCCGCGCTACGTGGAGCTGATCCTCGAAAAGATCGTCGAGATCCGCGACGACGGGTCGCTCTGGCTCGACATGTCGTACTTCGACTACTGCCGGGGCGTGACGATGACCACGCCGAAGTTCCACCGCCTCTTCGGCGGCCCGCCCCGCAAGCCGGAGGAGACGATCACGCAACGGGAGATGGACCTGGCGGCCTCGATCCAGGTCGTCTGCGAAGAGGTCGTGCTCCGCGCGGCGAGGCACGCCCACGAGGTCACCGGCGAGCGCAACCTCGTCCTCGCCGGCGGGGTGGCGTTGAACTGCGTCGCCAACGGCCGGCTCGCCCGCGAGGGTCCGTTCGACGACATCTGGGTACAGCCCGCGGCCGGGGATGCGGGGGGCGCACTCGGTTCGGCCCTCCTGGTCTGGCACCACCTGATCGGTGCGCCCCGCCGGCCGGTGCCGGGCGACAGCCAGCGCGGGTCGCTCCTCGGCCCCGCGTTCGGCGAGGAGGAGATCGAGCTCTACCTGAGCGCGATCGGCGCGCGCTACGAGCGGTACGACGAGCCCGAACTCCTCGATCGGGTCGCGGCGCTCCTCGACGAGGGGAAGGTCGTCGGCTGGTTCCAGGGGCGCATGGAGTACGGCCCCCGCGCCCTCGGGAGCCGGAGCATCATCGGCGATGCCCGGAACCCCGAGATGCAGCGCACGATGAACCTGAAGATCAAGTTCCGGGAATCGTTCCGGCCCTTCGCGCCGTGCGTCCTCCGCGAGCACGCGGCCGAGGTCTTCGAGATGCGTCCGGACGACGACTGGCCTTACATGCTCTTCGTCGCGCCGGTCCGCTCCGAGCTCCGCATCCCCCTCGGGCCGGAAGAGGAGCAACGACAACGCGACCCCGATCTCCGGATCCGCGTCTCCGTCCCGCGGTCCTCCGTTCCCGCCATCACGCACGTCGACTACTCGGCCCGGATCCAGACCGTCGACGAGCGGCGGCACGGCAGGTTCTACCGACTCATGCGCCGGTTCCACGAACGGACCGGCTGTCCGGTCATCGTGAACACGAGCTTCAATGTCCGTGGAGAACCCATCGTCTGCACGCCGGCGGATGCGTGGCGCTGCTTCATGGCCACCGGCATCGACGCCCTGGTCCTCGAGACCCTCCTGCTCCGGAAGGAGCAGCAACCCGAAGGCCTCGCCATCGACGCCGAGGCCCACCGCGCTCAGTTCCAGCTCGATTGAGGATCCCGTGCCGAAGCGACCCGATCGTGCGTGGCTCCAGAGCTTCTGTATCGCCTGGGGCCTGATCGGCTTGGGCCTCGCCCTCTGGCCGGCGGAGGTCGGGCACACGGCCACGCCCCTACTCGCGAGCGTCCCCCTCCTGGCCGTGGCGATCCTGCGCCCGGAGATCGGCTCCCGGCCGTACCAGTGGTGGTATCGGGTGGCGCGGAAGTACGCGCGGATCGCACGCGCCGCGACCGTCGCTGTCTGCTACTACACCGTCTTCGTCGCCGTCAGGGCGGCCGGCAGGCGAGTGGTCCTGGAACCGCCCCGCCCGGCTCGGTCGGGTTGGGTCCCGAAGTCGACGCTGGCCCGCTCCGCCTACCGGAGGACCGACGCCATCCCGGCCGGGCCGCTCGCCCGCAACTGGTTGACCGACCTGCTCTCCTGGTCCCTCCGCGGCCGCCAACCCTGGGTGGTTGCCGTGGTCCCGTTCGTGCTCCTCCTCCGGTGGTTCGATTTCATCGAGCCGACACCCACATCGGGCCCCGCATCGAACATCTACACGCTCTACTGATGCCGCACCCCGCCGACGCCCGCGACCGACGGGAATCGCCGGGACCGGGCACCCGCGACCCTTCGACGGAGAGCACCGCCGTGATCCTGATCCGACTCGTCGCGGCCCTGGCCGCGGCCGCCCTCGGCCTGCTCCTCCTCCTCCCCCTGCTCCTCGTCGGGCTGCCGTTCTGGGGAGCCGCCCTGCTCACGCGACTCGTCCGGGCCATCCAGGCGCGGGGCGAGCGCCGCGCCATCGCCTGGGAGCAGCTCATCCAGTACGAACCCGTCGTCGGGTGGCGGCCGCGCCCCGGGATGCGCGTGCGCGTCATGAGCGACCGGACCTTTCATGTCAGCACCGACGCCGAGGGGTGGCGGGGGGCCACACCCCTCGACGAGGCCCAGGTCGTGGTCTTCGGCGACTCCTTCGCCTTCGGCACCGGCGTCGACGACCACGCCTTCTTCGCCGACCGCAACCCCGCCTTGAAGGTCAAGGCGGTCGGCGCCAACGGCTACAGCATGGTCCAGGGCCTCTACTGGATGGAGCGCCTCGCCGACCGGCTCGCGGGGAAGCTCGCCGTCTGGTTCGTCTACTACGGGAACGATCTGTTCGACAACCTCAACCCGAACCTCCTCGGCTATCGGATGCCGTTCGTGCGCACGGCGCCCCACGGGCGAGGCGACTGGGAGATCGTCACGCACCACGTCCGTCCCGATCCGTGGCCGATCCGGCCGAGCCGCCGCTACTACGACATCCTCGCCGAGATCTGCTCGGGCGGGTACCTCTCGGAGCGGGCCTTCGCGGCGTGCGAGTTCCTGATCGGCAGGGCCCGCGACGTCTGCGCGGAGGCGGGATCGCGCCTCGTCGTCGTCGGCATCCCCGACCCGACGCAGCTCGACCCGAGGGAGGCGTCGCGGCTCGCGGCAAGGTCGCCCCGCCCCGAGGCCTTCGACCCCGCCCTCCCCGACCACCGCCTCCACGAGATCTGCCACGCCCTCGACGTCCCGTTCGTCACGATGCGCGACTATCTCTCGCGGTCCGACTACAAGCGCAACGACTGCCACTGGAACGAACGAGGGCACCGCCGTGTGGCGCGCCTCCTGGGCGTGCTCCACGAGCGGTTCGCCCCGTCGGTCCACGAGCGGCGGCCGGCCCTCACCCTCTCGACAGGGACACGGTGATGACCTCGAACCCCCGCGTCGCCGTGGTCGTGCCGACGCACCCCCGGCCCGAACTGACCCCCGAGGAGCGGATCTCGCTTCGGCACTTGATGCATTACCTCGGTCGGTACGACAAGCACCAGGTCGCCCCCCGGAGCTCGACGCTCCGCCTCCCCGGCTTCACTCCGATGCTCGTCGACGACCGGTACTTCGGCAGCGCCGACGCCAACAAGGCGCTCCTCCTCTCGCGGTCGTTCTACGAGGCGTTCGAGGATTACGACTACATCCTGATCCACCACCTCGACGCGCTCGTCTTCTCCGACGAGCTCGAGGCGTGGTGCCGGCGGGGTTACGACTACATCGGCGCGCCGTGGCTCAACTCGCGGGACGACCCGACCCAGGGGTTCTCGCGCGTCGGCAACGGCGGGCTCTCGCTGCGGCGGATCGAGGCGTTCCTCCGCGTCTTCGACTCGCGACGGCACAAGGTCGACCCAGAGGAGCACTGGCGCCGGCATTACGCGACGAAGCCGTGGGCGGTCCGCGCGATCAACCTCCCGCGGCGCTACCTCAAGCGGCTTGTCCGTTTCAACGGCGTGAGACGGCACATGGCGGCGTTCCGCCACAACGAGGATCATTTCTGGGCGGACTGGGCCGCGCGCTACGACCCCGAGTTCCGGGTCGCGCCCCCCGAGGTCGCCGTCGGCTTCGCGTTCGAATGCGCGCCGCGGTACTGCTACGAGAGGAACGGCCGGCGGCTGCCTTTCGGGTGCCACGCCTGGACGCGCTACGACCGCGCGTTCTGGGAGCCGTTCCTCCTCGGCGAAGGCGAGACCGATCCCCGTGCGGTTGGCGCCGGACAGGGCAGCGAGGCGGCGAGCTCGGAGCGTTCACAAAGCTCCGGGAGATCCGGGGCGGCGGGCTCGGCCGCGTCCGGTGCGGCGCACGCCGAGGGGTCCGGCGCTGCGGGCTCCGAGCGCACCGGCGCCGAGCCGATGGCCCGCACCGCGGCGCACTCTATTGGAGGCGGGGGATGAGCCCCCGCCCGACGCTCGCCGAACTCCCCCCCGCCCCCGCAGGGCGGAGCGGGTGGCCCTGGACGGAGGCGCCGCCCCCCCCGCCGCCGACGCTCTCCGGCGGCCGACCGTGGCCCCGGATCACCGTCGTCACGCCGTCGTACCGGCAGGCGGAGTTCCTCGAGGCGACGCTGCGGTCCGTCCTCCTCCAGGGGTACCCCGACCTCGAGTACATCGTCGTGGACGGCGGGAGCGACGACGGCAGCGTCGAGATCCTCGAGCGGTATTCACCGTGGCTCCACGCATGGTCGAGCGAGCCCGACCGCGGTCAGAGCCACGCGATCAACAAGGGGTTCCGCCGGGCCACCGGCGAGATCCTGGCCTGGCTCAACAGCGACGACCTCTACTACCCGGGCGCGCTCGAGACCGTCGCTCGTCTCTTCGACCGGACCGGGTGCGACCTCCTGTTCGGCGCGATGGACAAGGTCGAGGTCACCCCCACCGGCGTACGGCCGGTCAAGCGGTCGACGCCGCTGGACGGCGAGCCGATCCACCCCTTCCCGATCCTCGCCAACGGCCGCTGGCACCGCTTCCATTTCATCCAGCCCCCGATGTTCTGGAGGCGTTGGGTCTGGGAGCGGACCGGCGGGCTCGACGAGCGCTACCATTACGTCATGGACCGGGAGTGGTGCAACCGGGCGCTCGCGCTGGGCGCCGAGCCGGTGGTGACCGATGCCGTGCTGGCGCGCTTCGCGCTGCACCCGGGCTCCAAGAGCCGGGAGCGGGGGCCGCTCTTCTCGCGGGAGCTCGCGCTCATGTACCTGCGGCTGAGCCGAATCCCGGGGTTCCGGCCGGGGCCGTGCCTCGTCGCCGCGACGCGCCCGGCCCAGCGCGCGCTCGCCCGCGGCGCCGCTGTGGCCACGGCGGAGGGGCGGCGGGGAGCCGCGCTCCTCCTTCGGCTCGGCGCGCACGCCCTCTCGAACGCCCGGCGGATCGCCCCCGGACGCTGGACCGGTACGGAACGGCGCCGCGGACGCGAACGCGACACCACCCGATCCCACGCCTCGACTTCTCCGGTTGCGAGAGGCGCGACACCCCCTTCGACGACCCGGCGATGAGCACGACCGCGACCCGCGCACACGGCACCCACGCGACCCCGGCCACGCCCCCCGCCGAGCGACCCCGCGTCGACTTCATCGGGATCGGCGTGCAGAAGTCGGCGACCGCCTGGCTCTTCCGCTGCGTGGCCGAACACCCGGAGATCGGGATCGGACGCGTCGGCGGCGGGACGGGCGCCAACAAGGAGATCAACTTTTTCAACCAGAACTACGAGAAGGGGTTCGGGTGGTACGACCGGCTCTTCGACCCGGCGCGCCCCCACAACTTCGAGTTCTCGACCCTCTACTTCCACGACCGGAACGTCCCCGAGCGGATCCGGCGCTACAACCCGGAGGCGAAGCTCCTCCTCTCGCTCCGCAACCCGATCGACAGGGCGTTCTCGCAGCACAAGCACGAGATCCGGCGGGGCCGCCTGCCCCCCGACCGGCACGGGTTCCGGCTCGCCCTCGCCCAAAACCCCAGCTACGTGGAGCAGGGGCTCTACGCGACGCACCTCCAGCGTTGGCTGGAATTCTTCCCGCGGGACCGGATCCATGTGGTCCTGCACGAGGAGATCCTCGAGAGACCGGCCGAAGTCCTGGCCGGGATCTTCGAATTCGTGGGCGTCGACCCCACCTTCCGCCCGGCCAGGACCGGGGAGCGCATCAACGAGTCCATCACCGTGCGCAGCGCGCGGATCGAGCGGGGGCTGCGCCTCGCCTCGCGCTGGACGCACCGCGCCCTCGGCCCCACGCTGCACCGCACCCTCAAGGCGACCGGGCTCCCCGGCCGCATCCGGGAACGGAACCGCGTCGCCATCGAAGGGGCGGTCGTGCCGCCGCTGACCGCCGCCGACCGGGCGGAGCTCCTCGATCTCTTCCGCGACGAGATCGCCCGACTCGGGGAGATCCTCGGCCGCGACCTCTCGCACTGGCGCTGACTCGTCCCCTCCACGGCAAAACCAGACCGACGTGCGCAGGACGCGTATCCTCTACGTCCAGAAACCGACCGGCGGAGGCTCGGCGACCAGCCTCTTCGAGCTGGTTCGGTGCCTCGACCCCGACCGTTACGAAACGGTCATCCTCTTCCACCGGGCGAGCCCGTACGCCGATCGGTTCCGCGAGCTCGGCCTCCGAGTCCTGGTCCTCGGAGGGGCGCGCCGCCGGGGCGCGGCCGGATCCGCCCCCGCGACCCCCGACCGCCACGGCCCGGCGGTGGACGGCCCTCCGGGCGACGGGGACGCTCCCGCCGCCGAGGACGCCGCCGCCACCGGGTCGCTCCACGACCTCGCGCGGCTGGTCCGGAGCGACTGGCCCGCGGCCAAGCGGATCGCGCGCCTGATCCGCACGGAGGGCATCGACGTCGTGCATCACAACAACAACCCATCGGCGAACCGTGCTTCGATCCTGGCCGCGGCGCTGGCGCGCGTGCCGCAGATCGGGCACGTCCGCTACTTCGCGCGATACTTCCCGCCGATCGACCGGATCCTCGCCCGGCCGGTCGACCACTTCCTCTTCGCCTCCGCCGCGGTGCGGGACCACTGCGTCCGGGGCATCGGCTCACCGGCGGAGCGGGGCGACGTGGTCCACGAGCCGTTCGACGTGGAGCGCTTCGCCGCCGCCGGGCGGCGGCGGGCCGAGCTCAGGGCGGCGTTCGGCATCGGCCCCGAGGACCCGGTCGTCGCGAACGTCGGCCGCCTCGTCGCCTGGAAGGGGCAGGACCGGTTCCTGGCGGCCGTGGCCGAGGTCGCGCGCACGCATCCGCGAGCCTTCGCGCTCGTCGTCGGCGCGGCCCCCGACCACCCGGTCGGCAGGGAGTACGAGGCCCGGCTCCGGCGCCTCGCCGCCGAGCTGGGGATCCCCGACCGGGTCCGGTTCACCGGGTTCCGGCGCGATGTCCCGGAGCTGATGGCCGCGGCCGACGTCGTCGTGCACAGCGCCGTCGAGCCGGAGCCGTTCGGACGGGTCGTGGCGGAGGCGATGGCGGTCGGACGCCCCGTCGTCGCCACCGCCGGGGGCGGGGTGCCGGAGATCGTTCGCGACGGCGAGACCGGGCTCCTCGTCCCCCTCGACGACCCCCGGCGGATGGCGGAGGCGATCCGGATGCTCCTCGACGACCCCGAACGCGGTCGGCAACTCGGCGCACGGGCGCAGCTCGACGTACGGCAGCGCTTCGCCGCCGATCGGTTCGCCGATCGAATCCAGGCGATCTACGAGCGCGTGGCCGCGCCCACCGGTGGGCGCAGGGCGCGCGCGGTCCATCCAGGGAGGTAACATGGAACGTCCCCACGGCCGGCCGACCGGTCCGTCACCGTTCGCAACCGCGATCCGCCGGTCGGTCTCGCTCCCCGTGACGCTCGCCCTCCTCCTGGCGGCACTCCCTGCAACGGTGAGGGCCCAGGCCACCGAGGACAAGGCGCGCGTCCCTTCGACCACCGCCCCGACCCTCCGCCCCGGCGATGTCCTGCGGATCACCGTATGGCCCAACTCGGAATTCGGCGGCGAATTCGCGATCGAGGAGTCGGGGCTCATCTACCTCCCGTTCATCGGGAGCGTCCGCGCCGCCGGCGTCCCCATCGAGCAGCTCCGTGCCGAGCTGCGGGCGGGGTACGGCCAGGCGATGCAGAGCCCCGTCGTCACGATCACACCCGCCTTCCGCGTCGGGATCCAGGGCCAGGTCCAACGGCCGGGGATCTACATGATCGCCCCGACGAACACCCTCTTCGACGTCATCGGGATGGCGGGTGGATTCAGCCGGGACGCGGATCAGGAGCGGGTGCGGATCGTGCGGGAAGGCGAGGTCGTGGAGGTCAATGCGTTCCGGGCGCTGCAGGAAGGGTTCGGCCTCAATTCCATGGTCCTGCGCTCGGGGGATCAGATCGTCGTACCCGCGCGACCCGCCGGCTTCGACTGGCGCAACGTCCTCACCGTGATCCAGACCGTCGCGACGGTCGCCCTCGTGATCGACCGGATCAACCGGTGACGACCGCGTCCGCCCGCGAAAACCCGTCGCGACCGCGCCGTACGGCAGCGGCGACCGCCGACACCCCTGACCCCAACGGATCGAGGTCATGCTGAGCTTCAAGAAGAAGGGCCGTCCACCGAGAGTGGCGGTCATCGGGCTCGACTGCGCCGAGCCATCGCTCCTCTTCGACGCCTGGGCGCACGAACTCCCTAATCTGGCCGCGCTCCGCGAGCGTGGCGCGTACGGCGAACTGGAGAGCGTCGTCCCTGCCATCACGGTCCCCGCCTGGTCGTGCATGGCTTCCGGCAAGGACCCCGGCACCCTCGGGATCTACGGCTTCCGCAACCGCGTCGACCACTCCTACGACCGGCTCGCCATCGCCGATGGCGACGCCGTGAGGGAGCCTCGCCTCTGGGAGATCCTCTCCCGGCAGGGGAAGCGCGTCGTCGTGCTGGGCGTGCCGCAGACCTACCCGCCACGCATGGTGAACGGCTCCCTCGTCACCTCGTTCCTCACGCCCAGCATCGACTACCCGTACACCTTCCCGCCGAGCCTCAAGAACGACATCGCGCGCTGGGTCGGCGAGTACATGCTGGATGTCCCGGGCTTCCGCACCGACGACAAGGGGTGGCTCCTCGAGCAGATCCACCGCATGACCCGCCGGCGCTTCGAGGTCGCCCGCCGCCTCCTCGACGCCGGGCCGTGGGACTTCTTCATGATGGTCGAGATGGGCGTGGACCGGATGCACCACGGGTTCTGGAAGGACATGGACCCGCTCCATCGCCGCCACGATCCGGCGTCGCCCTTCAAGGACGCGATCCGGGATTACTACCGCCTGATCGACGCCGAGGTCGGCACGCTCCTCGAACGCTTCGACGACCGGACGCACGTGCTGGTCGTCTCCGACCACGGCGCACGGCGCATGGAGGGCGGGATCTGCATCAACGAGTGGCTGATCCGCGAGGGGTACCTCGTCCTGGCCGAGGAGCCGGACCTTTCGGCGGGGCCCGTCCGTTTCGACGCGCTGAAGGTCGATTGGAGCCGGACGACCGCCTGGGGGGAGGGGGGCTATTACGGGCGGATCTTCCTGAACGTCCACGGGCGCGAGCCCCGCGGCACCGTCGCGCCGGGGGAGTTCGAGTCCGTCCGCGACGAGCTGGCGAGAAAGCTCGAGGCGATCGGCGACGAGCACGGTCGGCCGATGGGGACCCGGTGCTTCCGGCCCCAGGAGATCTACCGCGAGACGCGGGGCGTGCCCCCCGACCTCCTCGTCTACTTCGGCGACCTCGCCTGGCGCTCCGTCGGCTCCGTCGGCTGGGACGCGATCCATGTCTTCGAGAACGACACCGGCCCCGACGATGCGAACCACGCGCAGCACGGCATCTTCCTCTACGCCCACCCGACGCGCGACCTCGGCGGCGTTCGCCTCTCGGGGCTGCACCTCCTCCAGATCGCGCCGACCGTCCTCCAGCTCCTCGGCCAGCCCGTCCCCTTCGACATGCAGAGGCCGGCGATCGCCGAGGTCGTCGAGCCCGCCGCCTACGCCACCCGCTGAGAGGGTTCGAGCCGATCGCCGCCGAACGCCCCGCGTCCGGCCCACGCCCCGGTAGACCGGAGATGGACACGTGACCCCCACGACGCTCGACATCCGTCGGACCTCGCTCGACCGGCTCCTGGGGATCGCCCGGTGCCCCGGGTGTCGCAGCGGCACCCTCGCGCCGGATGCGCCCGAGGCGCTCCGCTGCGAGCTCTGCGGCCAACGATTCCCCATGGTCGATGGCATCCCCTGCCTCTTCGAGGCGACGAGCCTCGGCGAGTTCCTCGCCGCCGCAACGGCGCCGCGGCCTCCGGGCCGGCCGGCCTCGCGGCGACGCCGGGGCGCGAGCGGCGGCGCCTACCACTGGCGCGAGTACGGGATCCGGTCGCTCCTCCCCGAGGCCGCCACCGCTCGCGACATCCTCCTCGTCGGGTGCGGCGACGGCGGCGAGCGGCCGTTCCTCCACGAGCTGGGCTTCGAGACCATCGCCTTCGACATCCGACCGACCCCGGGGACCGATTTCCTCGCCGACGCCCACCGCCTGCCCCTCGCCAGCGCCACCTTCGACGTCGTCCTGTCGATGCAGGTCCTCGAGCACCTGCACTCGCCATGGATCGCCGTCGAAGAGGTCGCCCGCGTCCTTCGGCCCGGCGGGTGGTTCATCGGCTCCGTCGCGTTCCTGAAGCCCTACCACCGGTCCTACTTCCACATGACGCACCTCGGGGTGCGGCACCTGCTCCGCCTCGCCGGCCTGGTGCCCGACCGGTTCGAGGGGGCGCAGAGCCTGACCTACGCCCTCTACGGCGGGATGATCCCCCTCGGCGGAAGACCGCTCCGCCGCGCGGTCCTCGGCGGGATCGACCGCCTCATCTCACGGGCGCGCACGGCCGTCTGGTCGCTCTCCCGCCGAGCCGACCCGAACGCGCCGAGCGACCGCTTCGACGACGAGTTCCTCCTCAGCTTCCGGACGTTCGACAAGCTCCGCTACGCGCCCGCGGTCGTCTTCCGGGCGCGAAAACCGCCGGAGCCGCCGCCCGAGATCTGAGCCGCCCCCGGCGATCGCCCGACCACGACCCGCTGGCGGCCGCCGGCCCCGGCCCACCGGCGCACGAGGCGCCGTCCTCGGACCCCGAGAACCCGTGGAAAACCGAGTCCTCTTCGTCTCCTACACGGCCGAACGGACCGGCCCGACGAACAGCCTGCTCCTCCTCCTGCGGCATCTGCGTGACCGCCACGACGTGGCCGTCCTCCACCCGGGACACGGCCCCCTCGCCGACACGCTCGATGCCGAAGGGATCCGCCGCTTCACCCTGCCGGCCCTCGACAAATGGACGCTCCCCGCGATCGCGCGGCTGGTCCGGCGCGAGCGGTTCTCGCTCGTCTACGCGAACAACACCGCCGGGTCCGCCCGGATCGCGTTCCTCGCCGCGAAGATCGCCGGCGTCCCCTTCGTCTGCCACGTCCGCGGGATGGGGTGGGATCGGTCCTGGGCCCGCCTCGGCTACCTGCGGTTCGCCGATGCGGTGATCGCGGTCTCCAACGCATGCGCCGCCTCGGTCCGTCGCTTCGTCGCCGACGGACGCCTGCACGTCGTGCACAATGGCGTGCCGCTCGACGGAGACGGATCTGCCGACGATGCCGACGACGGCCCCGACGCGGCCCGCGGATCCAACCCCGGCCACGGGGGCGCCGACCTCGCCGGTGCAGCCGCAGCGCTCCGCGCCGAGCTCGGCGCCCCTCCCGACGCACCGGTCCTCCTCGGCCTCGCCCACCTCTGCCGGCGCAAAGGCCAGGCGCACGCCATCGAGGCATTCCGGGCGATCGTCCGCGAACTCCCCGATGCGCGCCTCTGGTTGGCCGGGCTCCTGACCCGCGAGCCGGACTACGTGGAGAGGGTGCGGAAACTCATTCGCGAGTGGTCGCTGGAAGGGCGCGTCGAGCTCCTCGGCTTCCGGAACGATGCACGCCGGCTCCTCCGCGCCGCGGACCTCCTCCTCCACACCGCCGTCGCCGACCCGCACCCGCGGTCGGTCATCGAGGCGATGGCCGCGGGGCGACCCGTCGTCGCCTTCGCCGTCGATGGGGTCGCCGAAACCGTCGTCGACGGCGTGACCGGCCGCCTCGTCGCCCCGGAGGATCCGGATGCCCTGGCCCGCGCCGCCCTCGAGCTCCTCCGCGATCCCGAGGCGCGACGCCGCATGGGCGACGCGGCCCGGGAACGCGCGCGGAGCCACTTCTCGGACCGCGGCACCGCGGACCGCGTCGACGCCGTGATCCGCGACGTCCTCAACGCACGCAAGGTCGCGAGGTAACGTGAAAGCCGAGACGCCCAACGTCGTCCTGATCGTCCTCGATTCGGTCCGACGGGCCCACCTCTCCTGCTACGGGTACGCCCGCCCGACCACGCCGCGGATCGACAGGATCGCCGCCGAGGGGATCCGCTTCACCCGCGCGTGGGCCGCGTCGTGCTGGACGCTGCCGTCCCACGCCTCCCTATTCACCGGTCTCTACCCCTCGGAGCACCTCGCCGATGTCGACACCTGGCGCCTCGGCCCCGACCGCCCGACCCTGGCGGAGTACCTCCGCGGGAAGGGGTACGCCACGGCGAGCATCTCCTGCAACGGCATCGTCTCCGAGCACACCGGGCTGACGCGCGGGTTCGAGGTGCGGGTCGATGTGGAGGCACTCGCCGGCGCACGGACCGGCCTCGTGCCCCGGGCGATCCGGGCCGCCCACAAGCGCTGGCGCGCCCTGACCCGCCGCGATCGGGGCGCCGGGCAGGCCACCCGCACCGCCCTCGACTGGATCGGCGAGAAGGCCGGCCGTCAGCCGTTCTTCCTCTTCCTCAACTACATGGATTGCCACTCGCCGTACCACCCGCGCCTCCCGACGCGCCACCGGTTCGTCGCGCCCGAGGACCGGACGCGGGCCGACCGCATCCCCCAGGACCCCTTCGCCGTCATGGCCGGTCGGCTCACCTTCTCGGCGCGGGACATCGAGGTCCTGAAGGCCCTCTACGACGGCGCGCTCCTCTACCTCGACGCCCACGTCGGCGCCCTCGCGGACGCGCTCCGTCGGCGCGGCATCCTCGACCGCACGATCCTGATCGTGACCTCCGACCACGGCGAGAGCTTCGGCGAGCACGGGCTCCTGGACCACCAGTACGGCCTCTTCGAGCCCCTCCTCGCCGTACCCCTCATCGTCCGCCTCCCCGGCGGCGAGCGGGGGGGCGAGGTCGACGACCGCATCGTGCAGCTCGTCGATCTCTTCCCGACGATCGCCGACGGGCTCGGCGACGACATCGCCCGGGACGCCGGGCTCGCCGGCCGATCCCTCCTCCGCGACGACCGGCGCGAGTTCGCCTTCGCCGAGTACCGCGTCCCCAACCTCCGGGCCTTCGGGCGGCGGTTCCCCGACGCCGACGTCGCCCGCTACGACGTCGCGATCCGCGCGATCCGCAACGAGACCCACAAGCTGATCTGGTGGAGCGACGACCGGGTGGCGCTCTACGACCTCGCCTCCGACCCGGCGGAGGTGAAGGACCTGAGCCCCGTGCGCCCCGACCTCGCCCGGGACCTCCAGGACCGGATCCGGCGGCGGCTCGGCGGATGGACGCCCGCCGACGTCCGCGTCGCCGGCGACGACGGAGTCGATCTCATCCGCGACCGACTCCAGCAACTCGGCTACCTCTAGGAGACGACCCCCATGACCCGTGAAGTCCAGGGACTCGTCGTCGGCGGCGGGCCGGCCGGCCTCGCCACCGCGTACGCGCTACAGGGCGACACCCTCATCCTCGAGAAGGAATCGAGCGTCGGCGGGCTCTGCCGGTCGATCCATCACGACGGCGGGGTCTTCGACATCGGCGGCCACTCCTTCCACACGCCCCACCCCGAGGTGTACGAGCTCGTCGATGGGCTCCTCGACGGCGGACTCTACGTCCAGCAGCGCGATGCGCGCGTCTACTCCCACGGCACGCTCATCCCCTACCCCTTCCAGCGCTTCTACGACCGGCTCCCCGACCCCGACGTCGTCCGGGCGTGCGAGGAAGGGCTCCGCGAGGCCGCAGCCGCCCCCACCGCCGACCCGCCCCGCGACTTCGAGGAGTACATCCTCCGCAAGTTCGGCCGCGGGATCGCCGAGCACTTCATGCTCCCCTACAACCGGAAGCTCTGGGCGCGCGACATCCGGAAGATCTCCTGCGAGTGGACCTCGGAGCGGGTCGCGGCGCCGGCGGGCGAGGGCGAGAGCTTCGAGCGGACCGGGGGCCGGCGCCGCCCGCTCCAGCCCGATACCCAGGTCGGCTACCCGCGGGAAGGCGGCTTCGAAGAGATCTACCGCGCCTTCGTCCCCCACGTCCCCGGGATCGAGCTGAACAGCGCCGTCGTCCGGATCGATCCCTTCGAGTCCACGGCGACGACCGCCGACGGCCGCACCTACCGCTGGCAGTTCCTCGTCTCGACGATGCCGCTCCCCGTCCTGACCCGCGTCGTCGTCGGGACCCCCGAGGAGATCGTCCGCGCCTCCGACGCCCTCGAGTACATGTCGCTCCGCGTCGAGCTCCTCCTCGCCGGTCGGCGCCTGGACACCCCGATCCAGCGGATCTACTGCGCCGACCCCGAGATCCCGCCGCACAAGATCGCCCTCAACCACAACTCCTCGGAGTCGCTGCGCGAGCGACCCCGTCACGCGATCATGGCCGAGGTCTCCCTCTCCCCCGAGAAACCGGTCGACACCGAGACCATCGCGCCCCGCACGATCGACCTGCTCTGCCGGCTCGGGATCCTCGACTCCCCGGACGACATCGTCTGGACCGGGCACGTCGACGTGAAGTTCGCCTACCCCGTCTACACCCACCGCCGCCCCGAGCTCGTCCGCACGATCAAGGAGTGGCTCGCCCGACACCACATCCACACCGTCGGCCGCTTCGGCGATTGGGAGTACATCAACTCCGACCGCTGCATCGACAAGGGGCTGCGGCTGGGCCGCGAGCTCCGCATGCGCTACCCGTTCGCGACGCCGGCCGGGGGGCGCATGCGGTAGGAGTCCCCGGCCCGGCCCACCCCTTCGACCCGTCGATCACCCGCACGTTCAGGATCATGATGACCACACCGACCATCACACCCCCGCGCATCGCGTGCGTGGGAGTCGGCCACTGGGGCAGGAACCTGGTGCGCAACTTCCACGATCTGGGCGCCCTCGCCCGCATCTGCGACACCGATCCGGCGCGCCGCGCCGAGTTCGCGGCCCGCTACCCCGAGGTGCCCCTCGCCGACCGGATCGAGCCGGTCCTCGCCGACCCGGAGATCGACGCGGTCGCCATCGCGACCCCCGCCGCCACCCACGGACGGCTGGTCCGCCAGGCGCTGCTCGCCGACAAGGACGTCCTCGTCGAGAAACCACTCTGCCTCTCCGTCGACGAAGGAGAAGAGCTCGTCGCCCTCGCCCGCGATCGCGGCCGCATCCTCATGGTCGGCCACCTCCTCTGGTACCACCCCGCGGTCCTCGCCCTGAGAGAGCTCGTCGACGACGGCGTCCTCGGCCGCATCGAGTACATCTACTCCAACCGCTTGAACCTCGGCCGGATCCGCCGCGAGGAGAACATCCTCTGGTCCTTCGCGCCCCACGACATCTCGGTCATCCTCGGCCTCGTCGGCGAAGCGCCCGAGACGGTCCACGCCCGCGGCGGCAACTACCTGCACCGCCGCGTCGCCGACGTGACGGTGAGCGTGCTCGGGTTCCCGAGTGGGGTCAAGGCGCACATCTTCGTCTCCTGGCTCCACCCCTTCAAGGAACAGAAGCTGGTCGTCGTCGGCGACCGGGCGATGGCGGTCTTCGACGACCTCGAGCCGACGGCCAAGTTGCGGCTCTACCCGCACGCCATCGAGTGGAAGCGCAACGTTCCGGTCGCGCGACGGGCCGACTCACGGACCATCGAGATCCCCCAGTTCGAGCCGCTCCGCGCCGAGTGCGCCCACTTTCTCGACTGCGTGTCGACGCGCGCGGAGCCGCGCACCGACGGCGCCGAGGCGCTCGCCGTGCTCCGGGTCCTCGATGCGTGCCAGCGAAGCCTCGAGGCGAGCCTCGACGAGGAGCTGCGCGCGACCCTTCCGATCCACGCGGCTCGCCCCGCCGCGGCGGAGGCCCCCCACCCCGCGACCGCGCCGTCCGGGAGCGCGGGGCCGCTCGCGGGCCCCGGGACCCCCTTCGTCCACGAGTCCAGCTACATCGACGAGGATGTGATCATCGGCGAGGGGACCACGATCTGGCACTTCAGCCACGTCCTCCCGCACTCCCGGATCGGCCGCGGCTGCCGGATCGGGCAGAACGTGGTGATCGGGCCGCGGGTCACGATCGGCGACGGGGTCAAGATCCAGAACAACGTCTCGGTCTACGAGGGCGTCACCCTCGAGGACCACGTCTTTTGCGGTCCATCGATGGTCTTCACGAACGTCTACAACCCGCGCAGCGAGATCCGGCGCATGGACGAGCTCCGCCCCACGCTCGTCCGCCGGGGCGCGACACTCGGCGCGAACTGCACGATCGTCTGCGGCGTGACGATCGGCCGGTACGCATTCGTCGGCGCGGGGGCGGTCGTGACGCGCGACGTCCCCGACCATGCCCTCGTCGTCGGGAATCCGGCACGGGTGGTCGGGTGGGTCTGCGCTTGCGGGCACCGGATCGATTTCCCGGGGACCGGGCCCCGAGACGCCGGAACCTGCCGCGGCTGCGGTCGAGCGTACGTCCGGACCGAGTCCGGCGTCGAAGCCGCGGAGGGCCACCCCGGCACGATCGACGCATCGGCTTCGGCGGCCGGAGCCGCGGCGGTTCCCGGGCGCGTCGCCGACCGGGTCGCGGCCGGCGGCGTGGGCCCATCGAGCTGACCCGATCCCGAGCGCTTCCATGGTCGACGACTCCCTGCGCGTCTGCCTCGGCGCGCTGCAGTACTACCCCGTCTATGCGGGTCCGGCCGTTCGATTCCGGCGGTACGCCCCGGGGTTACGGTCCCGGGGGATCGAGATGGAGGTCTTCACCTGCGCGGTGGATTCGTCCCCCGAATCCGCGCCCCCGCCCCCCCACGACCCCGATGCCCCGGTCCACCGCGCACCCGTTCGGTACACCAAGCGTCCGAGCATCTGGCTCCGGTACGGCCCGCACCTGGTCCGGCATTGCACCGAAGGATCGAGTCGGCCGGACGTCGTGCAGCTCCTCGCAGTTTCGGGGTGGGCGATCCCGAGCTTGATCCGCCTCAAGAGGGCCGGACTCCCGATCGTGTTCACCAACACGATGGTCCGAGATCCCTCGGGCGCCTCGTGTGTGCGGTCGCTCAAGGACCTGACCTGGAGCACCCCGCTCCGTCTGATCGACCGGGTGGTCGTGAGCAGCCGGGCGATGCGAACCGCGCTCCTCGACCGCGGGGTCGGGGCGCGCGTCGAGGTGATCCCGAACGGCGTCGACGTCGATCGTTTCCGACCCTGCCGCGACAAGGCGGAGCGTCGCGCGCTGCGCCGCCGCCTGGGTCTCGATCCGGGGGAGGAGATCGTCCTCTTCGTCGGTCACGTGAACGCCCGGAAAGGGGTCGACGTCCTCGCGGAGGCGTGGCCGCGGATCGCGCGGGAGCGCCCCCGTGCGCGTCTGGTGCTGATCGACCCCAGCCGGGACCGCGAGTCGAGCGACCCGGCCTTCGTCGCTCGCGTCGAGGCGACGCTCCGTGATTCCGGCGCCTGGGATCGGGTCACGTGGATCGGCGCCGTCGAGAACGTGGAGGACTACCTCCGCGCCGCGGACGTCTTCGCCTTCCCCTCTCGGCGGGAAGGGATGCCGAACGTCGTGCCCGAGGCCTTCGCGTCCGGCGTGCCGGTCGTCCTCGCCCCCTTCTCGGGGCTCCCCGAGGAGTTCGGCCGCGCCGGCGGCGAGTACATCCTGGTCGAGCGGACCCCGGACGATCTCTCGGCCGGGATCCTCCGCGTCCTCGCCGATGCCGGGCTGCGCCGCGAGCTCCGCGAGCGTGGCCGGCGATGGGCCACGGATACGTTGAGCGTCGACGTGAGCCTCGACCGATACGCCGCCCTCTACCGGGAGCTCGCCGCGGCGAGAAAGCGCCCGGCCGCCCCGGCCTCCTGATCCGCGCCCCGGCCCCCCGAACACCTTCGCCGACATGACGACGTCGACTTCGACCCCGGCCGGCCTCGCGGTCGTCGCCTTCACGGTCCTCGCGGCGGGAGCGCTCGCCTTCGCCACCGCGGCGCAAGGCCCGGCGGTCCTCCTCGCCCTCCCCGGGCTGGCGGCGGCGGCCGCGCTCCTCACCCGCCCCGAGATCGGCTTGCTCCTCCTCTCGGCGACGATCCCCGTTCAGGCGGCCGTCATGATCGCGGAGCAGGTCACGGCACCGAAGCTCGTCGGCATCCTCGTCGCCGGCGCGTGGCTCCTGCGGAAGCTGGTCCGCCGCGAATCCTGGGCCCCGATCCTCTCCGACGGCGCGACCTGGCTCGCGCTCATCTTCCTCGCCCTCGCCGCCGCCTCGACGCTCTGGGGCGAAACCGGGCCGGGTACGAGCCGGCAACTCACCCTGCTCGTCCAACTCATCGTCCTCGGCGTCGTCGTCTCCGACCTGGGATCGAGCTGGACCTGGCTCGACCGCGCCGTGAAGCTGCTCGTCCTCGGCGCCTTCGTGGCGGGGGTGCTCATCATCGCGCAATTCGCGTTGAGCGGCGTGCGGCGGGCGGGGGAGGGCGTCACGGGCGGGAGCGTCAACTCCGCCGCCCGGGTCATGGTCACCGCCCTCCCCTTCGCGTTCTACCTGGTCCGCGCCTCGCCCGGGAGGGGGTGGCGGGCATTCGGCTCGGCCTTCATCCTCGTCGCCGTCGCCGCCGTCGTGACGACCTTCTCGCGGACCTCCTTCCTCCTGCTTCCGCCGGTGATCCTGTTCTATTACGGCCAGGCGCTGAGGACGCGGAAGCGGCTCGGATGGCTCGCGGTCCCGATCGTCGCCGCCGTACTGGCGTTCCCGCTCCTCCCCCGCGAACGCGTGAGCTCACGGATCGCCACGATCGCGCCGTACCTCGCCGCGACCGTAGGGGAGCGAGAATCCGGGGAGATCAGCAGCGGTCGCGGCTATCACCTGCGCATTGCACTCGCCATCTTCGCCGATCACCCCGTCCTCGGCTCCGGGTACGGCAGCTACGGACAGCAGTTCCTGGCCTACCAGTGGGACCTCCCCGGCGCCCGGAAGGTCTACCTCAGCCAACGGAGCTCGCACGGAAGCCACGCCGGGCTCCTGGCGGAGCTGGGCGCGGCCGGCGCACTCCTCTGGGTCGGCCTGTTCATCGCCCTCGGACGCGGGCTCCTGCGTAGCTGGCGACGATGCCCCCGCGCCCACGGCAGCGTGCCCGCCGAGATCCTCCTCGCGCTGATCGTGTCGATGGCGCTCCAGGCGCTCTACGGCTTCGCGGCCGACATTCACCAGAACAAGCTCTTCTGGCTCCTTGTCGGATTGTGCATCGCGGCGAAGCGGCTGGCCGACCGGCCGCGCGCCGCGGCGCCCGCCGCCCCCCTCCGGACCGGGACGCAACCCGCGGGCGCCCTCGTCGCTTGAGCCCTCCCCCGACCTTCCACCCCGACCACGAGAGGATGGTGGCGCGATGAGTCTCTACGGGGCGTGTTACGAGCGGATGCTCTTCCCGATCGCCAACCGGGTGCGGGGAGAGCGCACGGCCCGCCTCTTCCGTTTCCTCCTCGAGACCGAGCGCTGGCCGGCCGAGCGACGCCAGGCCTTCCGCGAGGAGAAACTCCGCCGCCTCGTCCGCCACGCCTACGATCAGGTCCCGTACTACCGCGAGACGATGGACCGCCTCGGGCTGCGACCCGAAGACATCCGCACCGTCGCGGACCTGGCTCACCTCCCCATCCTCGACCGCCAGCAGATCCGCGAGAATCCCGACGCCTTCCTCGCCCGCGACGCGCATACCCGCGCCCTCCGCTGGACGACGACCAGCGGCACGACCGGCGCCCAGCTCCGAAGCGCCCGGTGCGCCAACGGCCGCATGTGGGCCTGGGCGTGCGTCTACCGTTACTTCCGGTGGATGGGGATCCGCCTCGGCGACCGCCGCCTCGACCTCTGGGGCGCCCGAGATTTCGTCCCCCCCACGACCGCATCGCGCCGACTCTCGCTCTGGCTCCGGCGGCACGAGAAGCTCTCGGCGTACGAGACCACCGACGCCGAGGTCGACGCGCAGGTCAGGTACGTCGCGCGCTTCCGCCCCACCCTCCTCCGCGGCTACGCCTCGGCCCTCCATCGCTTCGCGCAGCACGCCGCCGCTCTCGGCGTCCGGTTCCCCTCGCTCCGCGCCATCTCCACCTCCTCCGACGCCCTGATGCCGTCCATGCGTCGCACCATCGAGGAGGCGCTCGGCGCCCCGGCCTTCGACCAGTACGGCTGCGGCGAGGTCCTCGGCGTCGCCTTCGAGTGCGAGGCCCACCACGGCCTGCACGTCGCCGAGGAGCACGTGATCGCCGAGGTCGACGCGCCGCCGGGCCACGAGGGCGACCTTCTCCTCACCGACCTCGACAACTACGCCATGCCCCTCTTGCGGTATCGCAACGGGGACATCGCGACCGTCGAGACCGGCGCCTGCCCCTGCGGCCGGCCCGGCCTCCGGCTCCGGAGCCCCATCGGCCGCGCCGGCGAGTACATCGTCCTCCCCGACAGCCGGCGCTACAACCGGACCTTCTTCCAGGTCTTCTTCAATCAGTACCCATCGGTCCGGGTCTTCCAGGTGGCCCAGATCGGCGAGGCCGAGCTCGAGGTGCGGATCCAGCACGACGGCGGGGAGGAGGAGATCTTGCATATGGAGCGCCGGCTGCACGAGCACCTCCCCGGGGTCACCACGGTCCGGTTCCGGCCCGGGGTCGTGCGGCCGGGGCCGACGGGCAAGCTCCAGGTCATCGTGCCGATCGCACGCGACGCGCTGCGATGAGCGACCGATCGACCATCGTCCGCGCGGTGCGGCGAGCAGCGGAATCGGCCGCGCACTCCGGTCGCCGGCTCGCGTGTTGGCTCTCCGGCGGCCGCCGCGTCCTCCCCGATTACCTGATCATCGGGGCGCAGAAGGGCGGGACCACCTCCCTCCACCGTTACCTGCTCCAGCACCCGGACATCGCGCCGTCGCTACGCAAGGAGGTGCACTACTTCGACCTGCACTTCTCGAGGGGGGAGGCGTGGTATCGGGCATTCTTCCCGTCGGAGCGGGAGGTCCGGGCCCACGAGGAGGCGACGGGGCGCCGCCTCCTGACCGGCGAGGCGACGCCGTTCTACCTCTTCCATCCCCTCGCACCCGCCCGGGCCGCCCGGGTCGTGACCTCCGCCCGGCTGATCGCCCTCCTCCGCGACCCCGTGGAGCGGGCATACTCCCACTACCGACACGAAGTGCGGCGGGGTCGGGAGACGCTTTCGTTCCGGGAGGCGATCGAGCGGGAAGCCGAACGCCTCGCGCGGGAGCGGGAGGCGTTCCTCGGCGGCCACGACGACCGGGCTCCGCACCACCGCCGCCACTCCTACGTGGCGCGAGGGCTCTATGCCGAGCAGCTCCGCCGATGGCTGCGTTACTTCCCGCCCGACCGGATCCTCATCCTCGGGAGCGAAGCGTTCTTCGCCGCCCCGCAACTGCACCTGGATCGGGTGTGCCGCTTCCTCGGACTGCCCCCCCACCCCGCCGTCGATTTCCCGGTGCACAACCCGGGCGAGCGCACCGCGCCGATGGACCCGGACGTACGCGCTATGCTGCGCGAGTTCTTCCGGGAACCGAACCGCGAGCTCGCCCTCCTCACCGGGATCGACTTCGGTTGGGACCTCCCCCGAACGCCCGCGACGTCGCCATGAAGGTCGTCGTCGTATCCAGCATGTACGTCCGCGAGGACAAGATCTCGGCCAACTTCGTTCATCGGCAGGTCGTCGAGCTCGTGCGCCTCGGTGTCGACGCGCGCGTGGTCTGCCCGATCCCGCGGTTCTCCGCCGGCGGCGCGATCACGGCCGGATTCCGGAAGGAGCCCGGCCGCGCCGCCCTCGACGGCGTCGAGGTCACCTACCTCCCGTACTGGAACGTGCCGCACCGCATCTCCGCACGACTGGATGCCGAATCGCTCCGGCGGGCGCTCGAGGCGTATCTCCGTAGCATCCGCCCCATTCACGACTTCGAGCTGATCCATTCGTTCCGACTCTTCCCCACGGGGTACGCGGCGCTCCGGGTTGCCAGGAAGCTCGGCGTCCCCGTGGTCGTCGGGGCGCGCGGGTCCGACGTCCACACCCACCCGCGGCGCAATCGCGGGATCGCCCGCTGCACCCGGGTGGTGATCGGCAACGGGGACCGCATCCTCTCGGTGAGCCAGGGGCTCGCGCGTCGGATCCCCGAGCTGGGTCGGCCTCGCGAGCCGGTCGAGGTGGTCTACAACGGGGTCGACATCGACCGGTTCCGGCCCGCCCCGGACCGCGCCGCGATCCGCCGCTCGCTCGGTCTTCCCGAGACCGGCGTGGGGATCGCCTTCGTCGGGCGGCTCGTCGCGGAGAAAGGGCTCTGGGAGCTCGTCCACGCCTTCGACTCCATCGCCCGGGCGAAACCCGGCGCCTGGCTCGCGATCGTCGGCACCGGCCCGATCCGACACGAGCTCGAAGGCTGGCGACTCGCCCGTGGCCTCGAGGGAAGGATCCTCTTCCCCGGCGCGCAACCGCACGATCGCGTCGCCGAATGGCTGAACGCGTCCGACATCTTCGTCCTCCCCAGCTACGACGAGGGGCTGCCGAACGGGGTGCTCGAGGCGATGGCCTGTGGGCTGCCGGTCGTCGCCACCGACGTGGGAGGGATCCCGGAGGCGGTCACCCACGGCGAAAACGGGCTCCTCGTCCCCCCACGGGCCGTGCCTCCGCTGGTGGCGGCGCTCACGGAGCTCATCCGCGACCCGGCCTTGCGCGACGCCATGGGTCGCGCCGCGCTCGACCGGATCCGTACCCGGTTCCTCTGGCACCGCAGCGCCGAGCACCTCCTGCGCATCTACCGCGAACTCGTCGCCACGCACGGCCCGGGCGGGCGACCGGAAGCCGCGAGGGAGGGGGATGCCCCCCGGCGCCCCGCAGCGCACGTCGACGCCGGTCCGGCATCAGGGAGGTCCGAGCCATGACCGCGCGGGTGCTCAGCATCGTGGGCGCGAGGCCGCAGTTCATCAAGGTCGCCGTCCTGAGCCGCGCCCTCGAGGCATCGACCGGGATCGAGCACGTCATCATCCACACCGGCCAGCACTACGACGACCTGATGTCGGATCGGTTCTTCGACGAGCTGGAGATCCCCCACCCCGCCCTCAACCTCGGCGTCGGTTCGGGCACGCACGGCAGTCAGACCGGAAAGATGCTCGTGGGGTTGGAGCCGGTACTCGAAGAGCTGCGCCCGACGTGGGTCGTGGTCTACGGCGACACGAACTCGACCCTCGCCGGGGCCCTCGCCGCAGCCAAGCTGAACCTCCGCGTCGCGCACATCGAGGCCGGGCTCCGCTCCTTCAACCGACGCATGCCCGAGGAGGTCAACCGCGTCGTGACCGACCACCTCTCGGAGCTCCTCTTCGCGCCGACCGCGGCCGCCGTCGAGAACCTCCGGCGCGAGGGGATCCCCGAGGATCGCATCCACCTCGTCGGCGACGTGATGCACGACGCCGTGCTGTACTACCAGGCCAAGGCGGAATGGACGAGCGACGTGCTGCGGCGCCTCGACCTCGAGGCCGGCAATTATGTCCTCGCCACCGTCCACCGGGCCGAGAACACCGACGCCCCGGACCGGCTCCGCAGCATCATCACGGGGCTCGACCGCGTCGCACGGGAGCTCCCGGTCGTCCTCCCCGCGCACCCGCGGACCCGCGCCGCGCTGCAACGCACCGGCCTCCTCTCCCTCGCCTCCTCGCGGATCCGCCTGACCGACCCCGTCGGCTACCTCGACATGCTCCTCCTCGAGAAGCACGCGCGGGTCATCGCGACGGACTCGGGCGGGGTCCAGAAGGAGGCCTTCCTCGCCGGACGGCCGTGCGTGACGCTCCGCGACGAAACCGAGTGGGTCGAGCTCGTCGAGGCCGATGCCAACACCCTCGCCGGCGCGGATCCCGTGCGCATCGCCGAGGCGATCCTGGAGCGGTGCACCCGCGGGATCCCCCCCGACCGGCGGCCCGGCGGCATCGGCGACGCGGGGCGACGCATCGCCGAAGTGCTCCTCAGCCAATGAGCGGCAGGCCCATCGGCCCGCCGCAGAGAACGGAGGCAGAATGCCCCTGAATCACCCCGGGACCACCCTCTCCACAAAGGATGCCGCTCCGCGCCGGCCGCGCGGGAAGTTCATCTACATCACCGAGGCCGACATCTCCGTCGACAACGGACGGGGGATCAACGAGCGGGAGTTCGTCCAGGCGATGGTTCGGAACCACGGCGATGAAGTGATCTGCGTCGTGCCCCGGCCGTCGCGCCCCGAGGCGCTTCCGGAGGGGGGCCTCGAGTGCGTCTTCCCGCCCCGAGGCCGGCCCTCCCGGTACCCTGCGCACGTGGCGGCGGCGTTCCGCCGGGTGGCGGAGCTCCGGCGCCGGCACCGGATCGACGCCGTCGCCTGCCGCCTCGGCGCCTCGCCGATCCTGCCTTACGCGATCCGGCGAGTTCTCGGCCTTCCGGTCCTCCCGAAAACCCTCGCCCTCTACGCCCTCTTCGGCACGGACGAGGAGATCCGCGCGAGCCGCAGCCGACTCGCCCGGAGTGCCGGGCTCGTCGGCCGGGCCTTCGCACCGGTGTACCGTTCGCTCCTCCAAGACGTGCCCATGGCCGACACCGTCTCCGAGGCGTACGCCGAGTGGCTCCACCACACCTTCGCGATCCCGCGCGAGCGACTCCTCGTGATCCCGAACGGCGCCAACACCGAGGTGTTCACCCCGGGCGATCCGGCCGCCGCCCGGAAGGAGCTCGGCCTGGAGCGGTTCGAGCGCATCATCGGCTACGTCGGCAGCCTGACGATGATCCGCCACGTCGACCGGCTCCTCCGCAGCTTCCGGGACCTCGCCGATGGGCCCGCGACGACCGGCCTGGTCCTCGTCGGCGAGGGGAGAGATCGGGGGGCGTTGGAGGAGCTGGCCGTCGAGCTCGGCGTGAGGGATCGCGTGGTCTTCACGGGCGCGGTCCCCTACCCCCGTGTCCCCTCCTACATCCGCGCCTTCGATGTAGCCGTCGACCTCACCCTCGTCGCCATGCGCGTCGGGGACCGCGTGCTCCGTACCTCCTTCTCGCAGAAGATCCCGCAATACCTGGCGTGCGGCGTCCCCGTCGTCGCCTGGGACGTGGATGGAGCCCGCTTCCTCGCCGCAGAGCGGATCGGCGGCGTGGCGCGATTCCCCGAGGTCGCCGCCCTCACGGCCGTGCTCCGCGCCCTACTCGACCTCGACGACGACCAGCGCCGGGCCATGGGCCGCCGCGCACGCGCGTACGCCGTCGCCCACGCATCGGCGAGCGGCCTGGCCGCCCGGCGGCTCGAGGCGTGGCGCGCCGCACTCGCACGGGCCCATGCCTGACGCGCGACCGGCCGACTCGACCCCCACGAGGCCGGAGATGCTCCCCAGGATCCTCTACATCGCCGGCTACGGCCGGAGCGGGTCGACGGTGCTCGGCACCCTGCTGGGCGCCCATCCGCAGGTCACCCACGTCGGCGAGGCCGCGTTCCTCCCCGACGACCGGAGATCGCCGAACCGCGTCTGCTCCTGCGGCGCCCGGTACGACCGCTGCCCGTTCTGGGCGGAGGCGTGCACCGGGGACGCGGAGCGCGAGGGCCGGATCGCCCGGCGCGTCGAGCGGTTCGCCGCGCTGCCGGGCCTCCTCCTCGGCCTCGTCCCCCGCCGGACCCGGGAAGCCTACGCCTCGGACCAGCGGCGGCTCTTCGGGCATGCGGCGGCGACCGCGGGCACGCCGATCGTCGTCGATTCCTCGAAGTCCGCCTGGGCGACGGCCGGTCGCGCCCTCGCGCTCGGGAGGCTCGCGGGGTTCGAGGTGTTCGTGCTCCACCTCGTCCGCGACGGGAGGGCGACCTTCGACTCCCTCGTGAAGACCGGCAGCAACTGGGAGCTCGAGAAGCACAGAGGGGCGAGGCGGGCCGTGGCGTTCCGGGCCGCCGTCGGGTGGACCGTGTCCAATCTCTGCGTCTCCGCGCTGCGCCCGGCCTATGGGCCGGGGCGATACCTCCGCCTCCGGTACGAGGATCTCGTGGCCGACCCCGAGGGCTCGTTGCGGCGGATCGGCGAGTTCATCGGCATCGACCCGGAACCGCTCGTCGCACGGGTCGCCCGGGGTGACACCTTCGACGTCGGGCACGTCGTGGGCGGGAACCGCGTCCGGTTCCAGGGGATGATCGCGCTCCAGCGGCCGAACCCGCCCCGCCCCGCACCCGGGACCCGCTCCCCGCGGCGACTCGCCTTCGCGATCGTCGGCGCGTGGCTGAACCGGCGATACGGCTACCACCAACCAGGCCCGATCGACTGACGAGGAGTTGCGATGTCCAACCCGTGGCTCGACGATCGCCCCCCCCGCAGCCGACCCAGGGTCCTGATCGTCGGCGGCTGCGACGTCCAGAAGCGCATCGACCTGATGCGGTCGATCTCCGACGAGTTCTCCTTCGCGGCGCTCGGCTCGGAGGTCGAGCTCGCGATGACGTTCGCGGAGGCGAGGTTCCCCTACTTCTACTTCCCTTTGCGACGGGGGAGCAGCCCGCTCTCGGACCTGAGGTCGCTTACCCTCCTGCGCGAGCTCTTCCGGCTGCTCCGACCGGACATCGTCCATACCTTCGCGACCAAGCCTTCGGTCTGGGGCCGGCTCGCCGCACGATCGGCCGGCGTGCCAATCGTCATCGGGACACTCCCCGGACTGGGCTCGCTCTACACGCTCACGGACCTGCGCGCCCGCGCGATCCGCGTGATCTACGAGCGGCTCCAGCGCACGGCGTGCCGGGTCTCCGACCTCACGATCTTCCAGAACGAGCACGATGCCCGCGAGTTCACCGAATCCGGGATCGTGCCCGCGGAGACCGCGACGGTGATCCCCGGATCCGGCGTCCGCACCGACCTCTTCGACCCGGCGCGCTTCCCTCGCCCCCAGATCGAGCGCGTCCGGGCCGAGGTCGGCGCCTCCGACGGCGATGTCGTCGTGACGATGATCGCACGGGTCATCCGGTCGAAAGGGGTGCTCGTCTTGGCCGACGCCGCGGAGCGGCTCCGGGAGCGTCACCCGCGGGCGCGCTTCGTCCTCGTCGGCCCGGTCGACCGCGACAGCCTCGACCGCCTGACCGACGCCGAGTTCGAGCGGGTCGTCCGCGCCGTCGCCTGGCTCGGCGAACGCGACGACGTGGGAACGATTCTCGCGTCATCCGAGATCTTCGTCCTCCCGTCCTTCTATCGGGAGGGCGTTCCGCGGGTCCTGCTGGAAGCGGCGGCGATGGGGCGCCCCCTCGTCGCCACACGCGTCCCCGGGTGCGAAGACGTGGTCGTGGATGGAACCAACGGGTTCCTGATCCCGCCCCGGGATGCGGACGCCCTGGCCCGCGCCGTATCGGCGTTGATCGAGAATCCCGAGCTGCGCCGCCGATTCGGAGCCGCCTCGCGCGCACTCGCCGTCGAGCGCTTCGATCTCGCGGCCATCGCCCGGCGGACCGCCGCGATCTACCGGGATCTGCTACGTCGGAAGTTGGGCCGGCCCGCAACGGCGCCCGAGGCCTCGCGACGAGGCGTGGCTCCGGAACCGGCCGTCCACCGGGAGGGGAAGCGATCGACGGTGACGCACGGCGGCTGAGCTCGATCGGCCGAGTCGCCCCCGCCACGCCCCCGTGGAACACCTCCGAGGAACCATCGCCAGGGGAACGCAATGTCGGATCACGAATGGGTTGCCGCACCCGTCCCGAGCCCGAACGGTGAGCCGCCCAACGGGGCGACTCGCGACGCCGGCGATTTGCGGGGGCTCCTGGAGATCCTGCGCCGACGCTGGTGGCTCCTCGCCATCACCACGCTCGCGGCCGTGGGCGCTACTCTCTGGAGCCAGCGAGGGGAGCTCGATCAGTACACCGCCGAGGCGCTCCTCAGGGTCCACGACACCTCGCCCCCCCTCCCGGGGGGGTGGGGCGACGACCCCAAGACCGAGGAGTTCGGCTCCCAGGTCGAGATCATCCGCAGCCGCGCCGTGCTCTCCTCGGTCGTCGAGGAACTTGGACTCCAGCTCGGGATCGTCGACCGCCCCGCCCTCCGCACGCAGGTCATCCACGGGGTGACCGTCGACCCCCGGCCCCCGGGCGGTTCCTACACGCTCGTCTCCACGCCCGATCGGGTCCTCCTCCTCCAAGGGGAGGACACGGTGGCCGCGGTCCGGCCCGGCGAGCCGATCGCCGCCCCCGGGTTCCGGCTCGTGATCGGCGATCCCCAGGCGATCCGCGAACCGCTGACCTTCACGGTGCGGAACTTCGACGAGGCCCTCGCCTCCTTCCAACGCCGCGTTCAGGTCGAACAGGGCAAAGGGGCCGACCTCCTCCGAATCCTCTACACCGACCCCGACCCCCGATTCGCCGCACGCGTCGTCAACGCCGTCGCCGATTCGTATCAGCGATACCGCGCCCAGACCGCCCGGGATGCCGCCCGACTCCGGCGCGACGTGATCTCCGCGCAGCTCGTCCAGATCGCCGACTCCCTCCGCTCCGTGCAGGCGGAGCTCCTCGACTACCAACGGAACGCCGAGATCCTCGATCCCCGCGTCGAGAGCGATGCGCTCCTCACCGCCCGCAACGACATCGAGAACGAGATCCGGACGCTCCGCTTCCAGCAAGGGCTCCTCGAAAGCCTCGTCGCCGGGTTCCGGGCCTCAGGACGCAACACCGCGAACCTCCAGGAGCTCGTGGTCCTCGCCCGCGACCTGATCCCCGCCGGTCCCTCCCTCTACGATCGGATCCAGGAGCTGGAGACCGAGCGCAACCGTCTGACCGCCTCGCCCTTCGGCTCCCGATCCGCCGACCCGAGGGTCCAGGTCGTCGACTCCCTCCTCTCCGCGACCCGCAATCAGATGCGCGTGGCCGCCTCCCAGGCGCTCGAGCTCGTCCGCGCCCGCGTCCGCTCCGCCCAGACCCGCCTCGGCGAACTCCAGACCGAGCTCGGCGCGCTCCCCGCGCGCACCGCGGAGTTCACACGGTTGCAGCAGCAGGTCGACGCTGTCCAGCGCGTCTTCGACCTCCTCGTCGACCAGTACTACGACGCCCAGATCGCCGAAGGCGTCGAGACCGGCGGGATCCAGCTCGTCGATCGGGCCGCCGTCCCGCTCCGCCCCGACCCGAAGCACGACAGCCTCTACCTCCTCGCCGCCCTCCTCGTCGGCCTCGTCGTCGGCGGCGTCGGCGCGGCGACGATCGAGTCCCTCGACAACCGGATCCACCACCCCCGCGATGCGCAGCGCGCGACGATGCTGCGAATCATCGGCACCGTGCCCAACCTCCGATCGCAGTGGGACGCCACGAAGTCCCATCTGGTCGGGCGGGAGGCGTTCCGGGCGATCCAGACCAACCTGCGATTCGCCTGGACACGGGTCCCGAGGGTGCTGGCGATCACGAGCCCGGCTCCGGGCGAGGGGAAGAGCACGGTCTCGGCGAACCTCGCACTCACCCTCGTCGAGCAGGGGCTTCGGGTCCTCCTGATCGATGCCGACTTCCGGCACCCCTCGATCCATCGGGTCTTCGGCCTGAAGCGCGCGCCGGGCCTCTCGAACGTCCTCACGGGCCACGCCTCGATCGAGGAGGCGATCAAGCCCTCGGCCAACTTCGCGCGCCTCGACGTCCTCCCGACCGGCACCTCCGATGTCGACCCGGCCGTCCTGGTCAGCAGCGACGCCTTCGCCCAGCTCGTGGACCGTCTGCGGGGCCAGTACGACGCCATCCTGATCGACACGCCGCCCCTCCTCGCGGTGGCCGATTCGGTGGCGATCGCGGCGATCGCCGAGGGTACGCTGGTCGTCGCCCGAGCGAACCGGACGGAGTCGGACGCCCTCGTCGACGCGGTCGAGCTCCTTCGCCAGGCCAAGGTCCCCCTCGCCGGGCTGGTGCTCAACGCCGTGCCGATCCACGACACCGGCTATTCGCGGTACTACGAGTACTACATGGCGGACAGGAAGCTCGATCGACGGAGAGCGATGCTCGTCGTCAAGCCGACCGGCCCGGGGCGACCGGTCGCGAGTTCCTGAACACAACGAGCGGGTCGGAGGATCTTCACCTCCGACCCGCTCTCGCATCCAGGGGCCTGAACGCCGCCGTCAGTACGGGCGCGTGCCGTTCAGGTACTCCTCGATGTTCGTGTAGCCATCGCCGTCGGCATCGCCGCGCGGATCGGCGGCCTTGGGATAGCGGGCCTCCCACGCATCGGGCAGGCCGTCGCCGTCGGAGTCCGCGCACGCGGAGCCGCCGCGGAGCGACGGGAAGCCGCCGACATCGTTCTCCGTCGTCGGCGGCTTCTTCACGCCGCCGCCGTTCCGGTACTCGGAGAGGATCCGCAGATCGACCGCGTCCTGAATCGAGGTCCAGGTCCCCTCGCAGGTGAGGCGGCGGTTCGCGCCGACGTCGGCGAGGACGTCATCCCGCGCCCGGACCGCATCGAGGACCACGGGCTCGAACATCGACGGCCGCGCGAGCCTCGAATCCCGCCGGACCTTGAGGCTCGAGGGGATCGCCGCGCCATCCGACCCGCCGCTCTTGTAGTAGCACGCCGTCACCCGCGATTTCACCCACTGGTCCTCGGGCGTCGCCTTCGGGTCGCTGTTGTGCGGCCCCACGTTGCCGGCGACGTAGTAGCTGATCAGCCCCGGCGTCGACTCGCAGTTGGCGGTGATCTCGTACGAGTACCGCGGGTCGGTCATCGGACCGGTGCGGTAGAAGTTGTTCACGAAATCCGCTCTCGCCAGGTTGTACGGACTGCTGGTCTGCGACGCGCCCTGGTTCCAGTTGTAGACCACGTTGTTCACGAACTGGACGTTCCGGCTCCCGAGCGCCGGATTGCGGTGGCTGTTGCTCGCCAGTAGGTTCCGATGCACCGAGATCCGGTCGTTCGGCGGATTCTCGCGCGGCTCGCCCGTCAGCTGCAGCGCCGTCGGGTGGTGGGCAAGGACCTCGGAGAGGATGCTCCGCTGAATCGTGATGTCCACGACCGAGTCCGGCGCCCGCGACGAGACGATCACCAGCTTGTCCGTCGTCCAGCTCACCGACAGGTGGTCGAGGACGAAGCGCCTCCCCTCGTTCACGTAGACGCCGACGTGGCCGAGGTTGTCGCCCCGGTACCCGAGCCGGAAACGGAGGTGCCGAATGACCACGTCCCGGTTGTTCTTGACGAATCGGATGCCGTTGGCGCCCCGGATGGTGATGCCGTCCCCGGGCGCGGTCTGGCCCGCGACGTAGACGCAGTTCGCCCCCGACACGTCGATCCGGCTGGAGAGCGTGATGTAGCCGGAGACACGGAAGATGATGATGTTGAACTTCGATCCGTCGATGCTGGCGAACGCCTGGCGCAGCGTGCCGGGGCCGCTGTCGGCGAGGCTCGTGACCTTGATCACGTTGAGGGGCCTGGACCGGCAGGACTGGAGCGCGGTGGCGCCCCACCCCTCGGCCTCGGGGAAGGCCGGGAGCGGACCGTTCCAGGTCGGCGGGTCCGGGTTCGGGTCCGGGTTGGGATCGGGACCGGGCTCCGAGGGAGCCTTCACAATGATCGAGGCGGTGTCCGCCTTCCCGCCGGCCTTCGCCACGATCCGGGCGGTTCCGGCCGTGAGCCCGCGGACCTTGCCCTTGATCCCGACGGTCGCGACATCGGTGTCGAGACTCGCCCAGTCGATCGTCGGTTGGGTCTCCAGCGCCTTGCCCTTCCCGTCGAGCGCCACGGCGCTCAGCCGGATGGTATCCCCGACGACGATCGTCGCCGTATCCGGCGAGATCCGCACGGCGTTCACCGGGTCGACGGGCGCGTCCGCCGCGGCGACGACGACCGCCGCGGTCGCGGCGAGCGCGCCGGCCTTCGCCTTGATCTGCACCGCTCCCGCCTTGCGTGCCAAGACCGTGCCCCGGCTGTCCACGGCCGCGACCTCCATGTTCGAGCTCTCCCACGCGATCTGCATCGGCGTCGAGTCGAACGGCTGACCGTCCTGGTCGAGAACGATGGCGGCGAGTTTGGCCGTGTCGCCAACGGCCAACGTCACCGACGCGGGCTGGACGATCAGTTCGGCCGGGATCCGCCCGGCACCGCCGCCACCGTCGATGGGACCGGTGGATTCAGAATCACACGAGGCGAGCGTCGCGGTTACGACCAGCACCCCCGCCGGACCGAGGAGGCCGAGCGGGTATAACAGCTTCTTCACTGTACTTCTCCAACTTCGGAAGGGTCGCCTGGCGTGAGCCTTCAGCGGCGGCCACGCCGTCCATCAGCGATCGAATTCGGGGCTGGTGCCAGGGCGCCTCGCGACCTCACGAGGCGCCCCGTCGTCTTCGGGGACCGTGTGCGGCCCGGCCGCGGAGGAGCCAGGGATCGTGCCCGCAATGCGCCGAATGCGCCGAGGGCCGGGGGGATCGACGGGGATACTGCATACTGCCACTTCCGATCTTCGGACGGCCCGACCGCTCCGGCCTCCTCGGGACGCCGGAAACGGTGGGCAAGGCGGCGCTCTACACCGCGACCGTCCGCAAGGATCGATGCGTCGGGCGCGGCTACGCCTGCTCGCGTGATGTGCCTTGGTCACTCCGAAGAGTGCAAAGGCCACGCCCGCACGGAGACCGCACCCTCCTCATCCCCGAATGCCCCCGGCCCGCGGCGAGTTCTTCGCGCCCGGGCCGGCCCTGCGACCGTGTTGTGCTTGGAGTTGTGACGGAAAAGTCTTCCGCCATCGGAACCATTTGTCAAGGGCCGGCCTCGGTCGGGGGCCGACGCGCCCCCGCGGTGGAGCGTTCGGCCGAACCCGCCTCCTGGCGCCGACTTGCCACACCCACCACGCCGGAGCTAGTATGCCGTCTCCCGAGAATCCAACGTTGGGCGGATCGCTCCGGCGGGACGATCTTGCCGTTCGGTGCAGCGGATCGGCCGCAGACGCGGGCCCGGCGCCCGCCGCGTGGCCGATCCCGCGCCAGGGCGCGGCCGGATCGGCCACCCACCGCACACGGCGGACCGTCGGGCTCACAATCGGCGCCGTGAGCGCCTCCCGGTGCACAGCCGACCCACGATTGACACTCTCACGCAGGAGACGTGCATGAAGCGACGGATCGGAATCCTCCTCGCCCTGACGCTCGCCGCAGGATGCCAGGCGAAGGCGCCCGGACCGATGCCCACCCTCGCACCGGATCAGGGGCGCCGGGTCGTCGCGGAGCACGGCGCGGTCAGCTCCGCGCACCCTGCGGCCAGCGAGGCGGGCGTCGAGATGCTCCGCAAGGGCGGGAACGCCATCGATGCCGCCGTGGCCACGGCGTTCGTGATCGGCGTCACCGAACCGCAGATGTCGGGCCTCGGTGGCGGCGGCGGGATGCTGATCTGGCTCCAGCGCGAACGCCGCGCCGAGTACATCGACTTCTACTCGGCCGCCTTCGCGGAGTCGTTCCGCAACCTCGGCGAAGTCGATCCCAACACACCCAACCTCCGCGTGGTCGCGATCCCCGGGCTCGTCGCGGGTCTCCTCGAAGCCCATGAGCGCTTCGGCCGCCTCTCGCGCGCCGAAGTCATGGCGCCCGCGATCCGGATCGCCGAGGAGGGGTTCCCGGTCAACCAGGTTCTCGCCCAGACGATCCGGAGCGACTCCGCGAAGCTCGCCCGGTTCCCCGAGTCGATGCGCCTCCTCTGGCCCAACGGCCGGCCGCTCCAGCCCGGGGAGATCCTCAAGCAGCCGACCCTCGCGGCGACGCTGCGCCGCATCGCCGCCGAGGGGCGCTCGGGGTTCTATGAGGGAGAGACCGCCCGCGAGATCGTTCGCGTCCTCAACGCCGGCGGCCACCCGGCGAAGGTCGAGCATCTCGCCCAGTTCAAGCCCCAGTGGAAGCGGCCCCTCTGCACGGAGTACCGCGGCCGCGTCGTCCTCTCGGCCCCGCCGCCGCAGACCGGGGTCCAGATCCTCCACACGCTCAACCTCCTCGAGCGCCACGACCTGGCCGCACTCGGGCTCCCGACCCGCTCCGCCGACGCCTTCGCCGTCCTGGCTTCGGCGATCCGGACCGGCGCGACCGCCGCGCGCCACATCTCCGACCCCAACTGGGCGACGGTGCCCGCCGCCGGGCTCGTCTCCGACGCCTACGCCGCCGAACGCGCCGCATTCGTCGGCACCGGGAAGGCCGTCGACGAGATCCCGGCCGGCCCCGACCCCATCGCCTTCGACGATGCGCCCCCGGCGCCCGGATGCGCACCGCTCCAGCCCTACGGCCCCGCGAAGAGCCTGGCGGTCGGCGCCCTGACCGCCCCGGGCGCCACGGCGGATGCCGCCGTCACCTTCGCGGGACGGGGCGAGGCCGGCCCGGGCGACACCCAAGAAGACATCCCCGCCGACGGCGAGACGACCCATCTCTCCGTCGTCGATGCCGAGGGGAACGCCGTCGCCCTCACCCAGACCAACAGCACGACCTTCGGGTCGGGCGCTTGGGTCGCCGGGTTCTTCCTCAACGACTCCGGCTATGACTTCAGCCGCTACGGCGTGACCGAAGGGCGCAGCCCCTGGCGGATCCGCAACTCGACCATCGCCCCGACCATCATCCTCGAGGACGGGCGCGTCCGCATGGTCGTCGGGTCGCCGGGTGCGGGTCGCATCCCGCCCGCGATCATCCAGAGCATCGTCTACGTCCTCGACTACGGGATGGACCCCCTCGAGGCCCTCAGGATGCCTCGCATCTTCCTCCTCGGCTCAGGCCCGCGGATCGAGACGGAGCACGGGTTCAGCGCCGAGGTCCTCGGCCGCGCACGGGCTCTCGGGTACAGCACCACCCCCGACGCCGCCGGGTACGCCAGGATCTACACGGTCGTCCGTCAGGGCAATCGCTGGGTCGCCGCGGCCGATCCTCGCCACAACGGCGAGGCCCGGGGCTACTGACCGGACACGCCCCGGGCCCCCGGCCCGGGGTAGGCTCCGACCCGCACGAGAAACGGGGGTCCGGCCCAAGCCGGACCCCCGTTCTTCTCGATGGCGGCGCCGAACCGGCGAATCTCATCCGACCAGCGCCTGGAACGCCAACATCCCGACCGCCGAGAGCACGACCGCCACGGTCACCGCCCACGGGGACGCATCCTCCAGCGCCTCCGGAAGGAGATCCGAGAAAACCATCCAGAGCATCGCGCCCGCGGCGAACCCCAGCCCGACCGGGAGCGCCGGGCGGAACCACTCCACCAGCAGGAAGGCCGGGACCGCCATCAGCGGCTGCGGCAGACTCGTGAAGACGCTCCAGAGCGCCGCCCGCCACACCGACGCCCCCCGGGGCACCATCACCACGCTGATCGCCAACCCCTCGGGGATGTTGTGCACCGCGATCGCCGCCGTGATGTACAGCCCCAGCGCTTCCCCGCCGCCGAACGAGACCCCGACACCCACCCCCTCCGTGAACGAGTGGATCGTCATGATCCCCACGATGAAGAGGATCTTCATCGCGTCGGCTCCCTCCAGGTCCCCCCACCGCACCTCCCGGCCGCGCATCGCCCGCCGCGTCCCCACCAGCATCGCCGCGCCGAGGAGCAGCCCCGCCACCGTTCGCGGCGCGCCGTACGCGAAACCCTCCGCCACCAACCCCCAGCTCGCGGCCCCCATCAGCCCCGCGGCGATCGCGTTCGAGATCCCGATCCACCGCCGCGACATCCGGCTCACGAAGAGGAACGGGAGCGCGCCCAGCCCCGTCGCGACCGCGGTCAGCAGGGCGTAGATGAAGACCGTCAGCGTAGCGTGCTCCGTCATTCGTGCCGTTCCCCATCCCGGTGTGATCGGTCTACGTCGGGCGTACACTCAATGCTTATCGCAAACAATTATTGATACTATAACCCAACCCGCCACTCCACAATACTCTTCGCTCGGGGCACGGGCGAGGCGCGAACGAGCGGCGGCCACGGGCCGGCGGGATGGGCCATGAACGCGGGGCGGGGGTGGGCGTTGGGAGGTGACTTCGGGGGCAGGGCCTCGGACCAAGTGTCGGGAGCCCCGGGCGCCGATCCCACGCCGAGGGTCCCAGGGGCGATGTACGGCCCTTCGCTGGGCCCCGGATGGCGTGGAGCGGGTCCCGATCTTGCCGATCGCGACGCCCCCACGACCCTCTCCATCCATCCCGATCCCGGAAGGAGGTGCGCCGTGTTTCTACGGATCGATCGGCTCCAGGCCGAGATGCCGATGCCGAAGGAAGCGGACCCCAACGCCGCGGCGGCCGTGCAGGAGCTCCTCGGCGGGCGTTTCGGCGAGATGTCGACGCTGATGAACTACATGTACCAGTCGTTCAACTTCCGCGGGCGGAAGAAGTTGAAGCCGTACTACGACCTGGTCGCCAACATCGCGACGGAGGAGCTCGGCCATATCGAGCTCGTCGCCGCCTCGATCAACCTGCTGCTGAACGGGCCACGGCAGGACGGGAGCGAGGAGCCGATGGTGGCGGATTCTCCGCTCGCCATGGGCAAGGACGTGCGCAACACGCATCACTTCATCGTGAACGCCCAGACCGCGATGGTCGCGAACTCGATGGGGCAGCCGTGGCGAGGGGACTACGTCTTCGCCAGCGGAAACCTGATCCTCGACCTGCTCCACAACTTCTTCCTGGAATGCGGCGCGCGCACGCAGAAGCTCCGGGTCTACGAGATGACGGACAACCCGGCGGCGCGGGCGATGCTCGGCTACCTCATCGTGCGGGGTGGGGTGCACATCGTCGCCTACGCGAAGGCGCTCGAGCAGCTGACGGGCGTGGCGATGACGAAGATGGCGCCGATCCCGAAGATCGAGAACTCGGCGTTCCCGGAGGCGAGGGCGTACGAGGAGAAGGGGGTGCACCGGAAGCTGTATCGCTTCAGCCCTGACGACTACCGCGGGATCGCGGAGATCTGGACGGGGCAGTCGCCCGATGGCACCGGCCGGCTCGAGGTGGTCGACGGTCCCCCCGAGGGGGGCGCGATGTACGACCTGGCCGCCATCCCCGAGGAGTTCGCGCCGGAGTTCCACCCGCAGGATCTCTTCGAAATGGCGCAGAAGCTGTACAAAGCCGCGTCGTAGCGGCGGATCCGGCGGGTCGGGGCGGGGTCGTCCGCGAGTCAGGGCGGCCCCGTCCGCGGGTCGGGACGGGCCCGGCCTCCCCGGGTGCGCCCCGGCGGCCGCGTCAGATCAGCGACCGCCCCTGGGCGCCGTCGACGGCGAGGCAAGCGCCGGTGATGAGGCTGGCGCGGGGCGACGCGAGGAAGGCGACGAGGGCCGCGACCTCGTCCGCGCGCCCGAACCTTCCGAGTGGGAGGTTCGCCTCGACGAAGCGGCGCATCCCCTCGGGGTCCTCGCGGACCCGGCGGTCCCAGCTCCCGCCCGGGTGGCGGATCGAACCCGGCGCGACGCTGTTGACGCGGATCCCGTACGGCGCGAGCTCGAGGGCGAGGACGTCGGCCGCGCTGATGACCGCGGACTTGCTGGCCGTGTAGAGCGAAAGCCCCGGGCCGCTCCCCTCGCGGCCCCAGACCGATGCGATGAAGATGACGGAGCCGCCCTCGCTCCGTTTCAGGTGAGGGATCGCCTCCCGGGTCAGGCGCAGACCGGAGAGGAGGTTCAGCTCGAGCGCAGCGAGCCAGTCCTCGTCGGTCGACTCCTCGAAGGGGATGCGGCGGCTCCCCCCCACGTTGTTGACGACGACGTCGATCCCGCCGAACGCGGCGACGCACTCCTCGACGAAGCGCCTCGCCGCGTCGCGGTCGGTGAGGTCGAGGGGGACCGCGAGGACGCGGCCAGGCTCGTCGCCGGCGATCTCGGCCGCCGCCCGCTCGAGCTCATCCGCGTGCCGCGCGCAGATGGCGACGCGGCACCCCTCGGCCGCCAACGCCGCCGCGATCGCCTTCCCGATCCCGCGGCTCCCCCCACTCACCAGCGCCACCCTGTCCTTCAATCCAAGTTCCATCCCGGCTCCCCCTCGTTCCCGTACCCGTACCCGTACCCGTACCCGTTCCCGTTCCCGTTCCCGTTCCCGAGCCCGAGCCCGCGCCCGCGCCCGAAACCTAGCCCTCCCCGCAATCCTCCCCGCCCACACGCTCCAGCCCCCCATCCTACGCCCCCCATCCCCGGTGCGCGAGCGCCTGCGATGTCGTATCGTTCAGCGATGCGCGACCGCCGACCCTGAAGCCCACCGGGGTGCGACCTCCGCACCCATGGCGACCGGGCCCGGGCGGTCGGAAACCGTACCCTCTCGACGGATCGAGGCCATGCGATTCCTCCTGCGGCTCCTCGTCACGGCGGTTTCCCTCTGGGTCGCCGTCGCGATCGTCCCCGGGATCGTTCACACGGGGCCGTGGTACAGCCTGATCGGCGTCGCCCTCGTCTTCGGCGTCGTCAATGCCGTGATCCGGCCGATCCTGAAGGTGCTGACCTGCCCCCTGGTCCTCCTCACGCTCGGCCTCTTCATCTTCGTGCTGAACGCCCTGATGCTGTGGCTGACCGGGGCGATCTCCGATGCCCTCGGGCTGGGGTTCCGGGTGACCGGTTTCGTGCCGGCGTTCCTCGGCGGCCTCGTCGTCGGGATCGTCAGCACCGTGCTCAACGTCTTCGTGCGCGACGAGAAGAAGAAAGACTGACGGAGTCGCCGGAGCGTGGCCGGGCCGGGCGGGGCCCCCGCCGGGAACCCCGGCCGGCGGCCCCTGCACGCCGGCGACCCGCAAGACGGCGGCAGGGGTCACGGATCGCGGCGCGCACGGAGGTCCGGGAGGCGACTGGGGCTGGCTGTTCGGATCCGACGGGTGCGAGGAGCCGGTTCCCCTCAGGCGTTGTAGACCAACCCGCCGCGGTGCCGGTAGAGCTCGAGCACGGCTCTCGCCTCGTCGCGCAGCACCCCACCCACGACCTCGATACCGCGGCTCTCGAGGTAGCGGTACGACTCCGGGAAGACCGGCCCCTCCTCGAAGCCGATGCGCTCGGCATCGTCGCGCCGCGCGCCGAAGACCAGGCGACGAACGCCGCTCCAGTGCGTCGCGCCGAGGCACATCGCGCACGGCTCGCAGGAGCTGACGAGCTCGTGCGCCGGGAGGCCGGGCGCGCGCAGCGAGTAGGCGCCCACCCGCGCCTCGGCGAAGATGATCGCCATCACCTCGGCGTGCAGCACGCTGTTGCGCGCCCCGACGACGTCGTTCACGCCGACGCCGACGAGCGTCCCGCTCTCGCTCTCGAAGACCGCCGCGCCGAAGGGGCCGCCGCCGCGCACCGCGCTCTCGCGCGCGAGCGTGATCGCCAGGCGCATCCGGTCATCGACGGTCGTGTAGCGACGGGTCCAATCCACGATTCCCGGGACCCAGGAGGGCAGCGAGATCGTCACCGCCGCGGGCGGTGTGGAGAGAGGGTCGTTTTCGGACATGGATTCGTCGGTCGCGTTCGTCGGTCGCGTTCGTCGGTCCTGTTCGCCGGTGGTCGGTCGCCTGCGCGTGCGGCGCCGGACGGCACGATCTTCTCGATCGCCCAACGGCCATCTCGGTCGCCCCGCGGGGGACCGGATGGAAGATGCATCGCCGACGATGGGATCGGAAGGAGACTCGCCACGGGCTCGGCGATCGGGGTGCCGGCAAGGCGAGGACGGTTGGAGGTGGGCCGGGGACGGAATCGAACCGTCATCTCGGGAATGACGTCCCGGCTCTGCCATTGAGCTACCCGGCCACCTCCGCGATCGAAACGGTGCAAGATCCCGGCCACGTAGCGGCCGCCGGTCGGCTCGACGGTCCCGGCGATCAGCGCATCTGGAACAGCTCCTGGTGGAACCGCGATTCGGGGAACCCACGGGCCGCCATCGCGGAGTAGATAGCACGGGAGAACCCGATGGGGCCGCAGAACCAGACATCGGCCTCCATCCAGTCCGGGACCCGCTCCTCGATGCGGTCCAGGGTGAGGAATCCGTCGCGCTGCTCGATCGTGAGGTGGAACCCCACGCCCGCCTCCTCGGCGAGCCGGCGGATGTTCTCGATGAACGGAGCCGATGGCGCGCGCGTCGAGTAGAAGAGGTCCACGGGCGCCCGGCGCCCCTCGTCGGCGAGGGCCTGAAGCCCCGCGATGAAGGGCGTGATGCCGATCCCCCCCGCGATCCAGATCTGCCGGCGGCCCTCGCCCTGGAAGTCGAAGCGCCCGTACGGCCCCTCGACCGTGACCGCCTGCCCGACGAAGAGCTGGCCGGGGAGGGCGCGCGTGTAATCGCCGAGCCCCTTGATGGTGAAGGAGAGCCGGCCATCCCTGCGCCACGCCGACGAGATCGTGAACGGGTGTGCGCCCTCGACGCCGCCGAAGTCGACGAAGGCGAACTGGCCGGCGTGGTGCCCCGGCCACGCCGTGCTGAGCCGGACGCCGACGTCGAGCACCTCGTTCTCGGGGTAGTACTCGAGCGATTCGATCGCCCCGACCGCACGGTGGGACTTCCCGATCCTCCCGAAGAGGGAGGCCACCGCCGCCACGGAGCCGGAGGCCAGCACGATCGCCAGGATCGGGCCGACGGGCCCCGTCCAGTACGCCCGGTCCATCAGGATCACGCCGTGGAAGACGAGCGCGAGGTAGAGGGGCGCCAGCACCTTGTGGATCTTCAGGAAGTGGCGGTAGGGGACCCGCTTCCAAAGCGCCAGGATGACCAGGATCAGGAGGAGCCAGATCCCGATCTCGCCGATGCCGGCCGCCACCTCGCGCAGGTCGCGGAAGGGGTCGAAGCCGGCGGCGGCCTCGGGGGGTGGGGCGCGGCGCTGCGGCCGTTCCAGGATGCCCGCCCGCACCAGCCAGCGGGGAGCGACCTCGAAGAGCCAGTGGAGGATCGCGGCGGCGGCGGCGGCGACGCCGAACCAGCGGTGCAGGCGGTAGAACTTGTCGAGCCCGGTGAGCGCGCCCTCGATCTGCACGGGTCGCGCGGCCAGGATCAACGCCAGCGCCATGAAGGCGATCGCGAGGATCCCCGCGTAATTGACGAGTGCGCCCCGGGCCGGCCAGAACCCTCCGGTGAACGCACCGGGCGGCAGGCTGAGCAACCACAGCAGGGTGAGGACGACGACGCTGCCTGCGAACAGGACCTTGAGTCGGGTAACCTTCATCCGGGGCCGCGGCTCCTGAAGGGCCGGTGCGCGCGCCAGCCACGTTGTCGGGCGTCTGCCCCCCGCATGATCGGTGCCCGGTGGCGGTTCGGCCGCCAGGGACCGTCGATCCGCCCTCCGTCGATCACGATCCTGGTGGATTGCACGCGAGACGTACGCGGCGCGGGCGTCGCGGCCGGCCGTCGACGGGACTCCCATCGCCGGACCGGGCGGAATCGCGGGGCGACCGGAGGACGGCCCCGTGATTCCGGCCGCCGGCGACCGGGTGGAGCACCGCGCCGGAACCTCGCGCCCCTCGCTCGCGTACACCCGGTCGCGCCGCCCCCGCACGGCGGCACCCCGATGGACCGAGGGAATCCACCACCGAGGAGCGGCATTCTGGAGATCAACGAGAAAGCCCCCGCTGACGTCGGAGCGGAGGTCGACGGTCGGCGGGTCCGCCCGGTGACCCTCGAGGTCGCGACCGGGATCCGCGTCACGGTCCTGGAAGCCGCGGACGCGGACGACCTCCTCGCCGCCGCCCTCGAAGACGATGCCGGACTCGATCCGTACGCCGGGGTCCTCTGGCCGACCGCCCTGGCGGTGGCCCGGGCGCTCGTGGACGACGTCTCGTCGGGCGACCGCGTCGTCGACCTCGGCGCGGGGACGGGGCTGGCCGGGTTGACGGCGGCGAGGCTCGGCGCTCGCGTCGTCGCCCTGGACCACGATCCCTTCGCCCTCCGGTTGATCGATCGGGCGGCGGCGCTTCAGGGGCTCGAGGTCGAGACCCGACGCTTCGACCTGCACGGCGCCGAGCCGCTCCCCCCCGCGGACGTGGTGGTGCTGGCGGACATCCTTTACGAACCCGCGCTGGCGCGCTCGGCTGCGCGGCGGGCGGCCGAGGCCGCGGCGGCCGGAGCGCGCGTCATCGTCGGCGACCCGGGCCGCCTCTCCCGCGCGGAGTTCCTCCACGCCCTGGCCCTCCTCGGTCATGCGCCCGAGTTCGTCGAAACGCGCGTTCGACTTCCTGGGGACCCCGTCGCGACGACCGTCGGGATCGCCCGCCTCGGAGGCCGGCCCCGGCCGGGCCCCGGGCGTTGACCTATCGGCGAGCCTACTCCAGGAAGCGCTCGGCCACGCCGGGCTCCGGGAGCATGCACGACTCCCGCCGCCCGAAGAGACGGTAGCGGTTGCGGGCGACGAGGTCGTAAGCCGCGTCGCGGAGAGGGCGGGGGACGAGGCGGGCCAGGGCCGCAACGAGGCGCCACCCGCCCGGGAGGCGCCGGGCGATCTCGATCGCCGCGTCCGAACGGACGTACGCCCGTCCGCCCACGACGACGACCATCGTCTCGAGGGACCCCGGCGCGAGCCCTGCCCCCTCGAGGAGCGCCCTCCCCGCGGCCGACTGGAGCGAGGCGAAGCGGAACACCCCGCCCCGGTCCCGACGGAGCACGAAGACAACGGCGCGGTTGCAGAGATTGCAGACGCCGTCGAAGAGGATCACGGGACCGTTCGATTCGCGCATGGGATCACTCCGCCACAGGCCTCCGCCGGACTCTGCCGCGGCACGCCGGGGCGGAGACGGTGCCGGCGATCGATTCGATCCTCGCATCCGCCCACCGTCCTACGCCGCCCGCTTCCGTGCCGCGCTCCGCCCGGCCTTCGACTGAACCTTCGACTCCGCCTTCGACCCGCCCTTCCGCCGCGCCTTTCGGCCCCCCGGCCGGGCCGTCCGTCGGGCCGCCCCACCCTCCGTCCGCCGCCCCGCCCGTTCCGGCGCCCCCTGGAGGCGGTACATCTCCAGGATCTCCTCTTCCGTCGTCGCGTCCTCGGCGGCCTTGTCGGGTCGGATCATGTCCGTCAGCCGAGGGAACCGGAGCGCGTACCCCGGCTCCTTCCCCTCCTTCCCGCAGGTGTGCATCGGCGACCGCGTGATCTCATCGGCGAGGACAGTGACCACGAGGCGGGGCTCGACCCAGACGTCCGGAACGATGAGCGAGTCGACGCGGCGGGGCTTCTCGTCCACGGCGTCCTCGTCGAGGCGACGTCGCAACTCGCGCCACTCCGCCTGCGACGGCCCGGAGCCGATCTTCGCCACGGTCCGGAACCGGTCTCGATCGGGATCGTAGACCGCGCCGAGGAGCGAGCCGATCCCGAGTGCCGCCCGCTTCCCCCGCCCCTTCAGGTACCCGACGAGGACGACGTCGATGGTGTCGGCGAGCGTCGCCTGGAACCCGCGCTTGAGCTTGATCCAGTCGTAGTTCCTCGCCCCGGCGTGGTACGGCGCATCGGGCCGCTTGGCGAGGATCCCCTCGAGCCCGCGCTCGACCATGGCGTCGAAGAAGGCCTGGAGCTCGTCGACCTTCCGCGTGACGATCGCCTCGGCGACGGCCGCCGCGTCGTCGGGGCCGTAGGGGAGCGCCCGCACGAGGCGGCGCCGTCGCTCGGCGAGCGGCTTCGCGAGCAAGGCCTCGCCTTCCGCGTAGAGGAGGTCGAAGACGAAGAACCGCAGCGGGTAGCGCTCGGCCATCTCGGCCACGTGGTGCTTCCGCTTGCGCACCATCGTGACCTGGAACGGCAGGAACTCCCCCGTCTCGGGGTTGTGCACCACCGCCTCCCCCTCGAGGATCGCCTCGTCGATCTCGAGCTGGCGACGGATCGCCTCCGCCACATCGGGGAACATCCCCGTCACGTCCTCGAGGCGGCGGCTGAAGGCATGAATCTCGTCGCCGCGGCGGTGGAGCTGGAGGCGGAAGCCGTCGTATTTCGGCTCCGCCTGCACGGTGCCGAGCCGCTCGAGGATCGCCTCCGCAGAGTTCAGCCGCTGGGCCAGCTCGGGACGGATCGGCACCCCGATCGCCGGGGCGGCCGCGCGCAGCGCCCGTTCGCCGCCTTGGAAAGCGGTCTCCGCGACCCACCCCACATCCGGCCGGATGTTGTAGGCGTGCTCGACGGCCGGTTTCTTCCCCCGCCCGCCGAGCGCCGCGGCGGCGATCGCCTCGAGGAGCGTCTGATCCCCGACGCCGAGGCGGAGCCGCCCCTGGACGACGCGCGTCACGTACCTCGCCTCCCTCGCGCCGATCCGCCGGAGCAGCGCGGCCAACCCGTCGACCTTGCGCTGCTGCGCCCCCTTCCCCGCCACCCGGGCGATCGCGAGGAGCGCGTCGTAGGCTTCGTCGACCCCGAGCCGCTCCGCCGACTTCGACCCGGCGAGCGCCTCGGCCACCGTGCCCAGGTCGCCGGCCTCGCGGTACCGCCGCGAGACGGTCGCCTCGGAGACGCCGTAGGCGGCGGCGAGGGCGCGGCGGAGGAGCGCCGCGCCCATCCCGAACCGGACCGGCTCGAACGCGGGCCGGAGCCGCCCCTGGACCAGGTAGGCGATCGGCGCGCGCTCCTCCTCCGCGGCCGCCTCCAGCAGCTCGGCGAGGACCCGAACCATTTCCAGGCGGCTCCCGGTCTCCTCCATACGGGCGAAACCGTCCGCCAGTTCACGCAGCCACATGCTCCGTGAACCCTGCAACCCCCGGTCCCGCCCGATCTGCTCGTCAGCCCTGCCCCCACGGCGGCGAGGATCCACCGTTGTCCGAATAAGTGGCCGGACCGACGCCGCGCCCGCCCCCCCCCGGCGGGCGTCCGTCGCCCGCACGGCCGTCCGCGCCCGGAAGGCTCCGGGCGCGGACGGGTCCCCACCCCTCACCCTCGCTGGCGAATCAGCCCCTCCTGGGCGACGGAGGCGACGAGCACCCCGTCGCGGGTGAAGATGCTCCCGCGGGTGAACCCGCGGGCACCGGCGGCCGCCGGGGAGTCCATGTCGTAGAGCAGCCAATCGTCCACGCGGAACGGGCGGTGGAACCAGATCGCGTGGTCCAGCGACGCCGCCTGGATCTGCGGCTGGCGGAACGAGAGCCCGTGCGGCTGGAGCGCCGTGCCGAGGAGCCCGTAGTCCGAGGCGTAGGCCAGGACCGCCTGATGGCGCAGCGGATCGTCGGGCATGGCGCCGATCGCCCGGAACCACATCCGCCGGATCGGCGGGCGGGGCTCCGGATGGAACGGGTCGACCGGGTCGACGGGGCGGAAGTCGATCGGTCGGTCCTGCGTCAGCACGTGCCGCAGCGGCTCCGGGATGCGGTCGGCCATCCCGCGGATCGTGTCCAGCTCCGCGGGGATCTCCTCCGGCGGCGGGACGTCGGGCATGGAAAGCTGGTGCTCCAGCCCCGCCTCGCGCACCTGGAACGACGCCGACATGTTGAAGATCGCGCGGCCGTGCTGGATCGCGGTGACCCGCCGCGTCGTGAAGCTCTTCCCGTCCCGCAACCGCTCCACGAAGTACACGACCGGGATGTTCAGGTCCCCGGGGAGGATGAAGTAGCCGTGCATCGAGTGTGCGATGCGATCCTCCTCGACCGTCCGCTGCGCCGCGACCAGCGCCTGGGCCAGCACCTGCCCTCCGAAGATCCGGCCGGTCCCGATGTCCCGGTTCCGACCCCGGTAGATGTTGAACTCGATCGGCTCGAGCTCGAGCAGCTCCAAGAGGTGTTCCACCGTATAACTCATGAGCGAATCCCTCGTGTGGATCACGACAGGAATCCTGTCCTCGTCATCGCGTTGCGCGTGGTGCAGCGTACGCCCTTGCCGGTGCCGGCGCAACGGCCGGGGTGGCCGGAGCGCCATCGGGCACCGATCCCGAACCGGGATCCGATGACCCCATCGGGCGCCTCCCGCGCTGGCGTATTCCTTGAACCGAACGGCCGACCGCCGTCCGCCGTGACGGCCGCACCACGCACCACCCGGGAGGCCCCATGCGAATCGAGAAGCTGACGACCGCGCTCCTCCTCTCGATCACCCCGGTCGCCGCAGGGTGCGCCGCGGCCGCCGTCGCGGGCGCCGGCGCGGCGACCGGGATCTACCTCACCACCCGCGGGGCCGAGGGGGTCGTCGACGGCGACCTCCGCACCGTCACCGGTCGCACCGAGGCGGTCATGCGCGACCTCGGGCTTCGCGTCACCGAGCGCAAGCTCCAGTACGACGACAACGAAGTCGAGTTCAAGGCGAAGACCGACGACCTCGACGTCAGCATCGACCTCAAGGCGGAGTCGGCGAGGACGACCCGCGTCCAGGTCGAGGCGCGCAGGAACCTCGTCGAGTGGGACAAGGACTACGCGCAGATGGTGATCCGGCGGATCGTGGCGAAACGCTGAGGCACGGCGTATTCTGAGGGGCGAGGAAGCCTCTCGAACCGTGCGAGATGCGAAAGGAGCGCGCCATGACGATGTGGACCGCAGCCCGACCCCGCGCCAGGACGATCGCCGGCATCATCGCCGCCACCCTCGCCGTCGGCGCTCTCCCCCGCGCGCTCCGCGCGCAGCTCCCCGCCGGCTTCGATGCCGCCTGGCGCCCCCTCGTCGCCGAGCACCGCCGCGCCCTCGAGGAGAACGGCGTCGTCGGCGGCACCCTCGCCATCATCCGGGACGGCCGCGTCGTCGCCGCCGACTACTTCGGGATGGCCGACCTCGAGACCGGGCGCCCCGTCGACGAGAACACGATCTACCACTGGGCCTCGATCACCAAGACCTTCACCGCGGTCGGCATCATGCAGCTCCGCGACCGCGGCCTCCTCCGCCTCGACGATCCGATCGTCGACTACGTCCCCGAGCTCAGGGAGGTCCACAACCCCTTCGGCCCGATGGAGGCGATCACCCTCCGCCACCTCCTCAGCCACTCCGCCGGGTTCCGCGCCTCCACCTGGCCCTGGGGCGGCGACGAGCCCTGGCACCCCCACGAGCCGACCGAATGGTCGCAGCTCGTCGCCATGATCCCCTACACCCGCATCCACTTCGCGCCCGGGAGCCGCTACGGGTACTCCAATCCGGGGATCATCTACCTCGGGCGCACGATCGAGAAGGTGACCGGCGACGTCTACGAGGCGTACATCGACAAGAACATCTTCCGCCCCCTCGACATGCGCCGGAGCTACTTCGACGTCACCCCCTGGCACCTCCTCGCGCACCGCTCCAACAACTACCGCATCGTGAACGGCCGGCCGGTCGCGAACGGACTCGACTTCAACACGGGGATCACCGTCTCGAACGGCGGGCTCAACGCCCCCGTCGGCGATCTGGCGCGCTGGCTCGGCTTCCTCATGGGCGCCCCCGAGGCGCTCCACGCCATCCACGAGAGCGTCCTCGCCCGAAGCTCCCTCGAGGAGATGTGGCGCCCCGTCGTCCCCGCAGGCGACTCGCCCCTCGGCCCTCAGGCGATGGGACTCTCCTTCTTCCTCTACGAGGTCGACGGCCACCGCCTCGTCGGCCACACCGGAAGCCAGAAGTCGTTCCGCTCCTTCTTCCTGATCGACCCCGCCGCACGCGTCGGGGCGATCGGCGTCGTCAACACCGCGGATGGCGACGACGCCGCACCCGACACCGCGCGCCTCCTCGGCGAGGTGAGCGCCCGCATCGCCCGCGAGATCTTCCCCCTCTTCCGGACCGGGACGGCCACGAAGGCCAGGTGACGATGCGCCCGGGCCCCGGCCGTCGCGACGGCCGGGGCCCGGGCGAGCCCGTCGGACGCTACCGCCGCGACGACGGCGGCGGCCCGCCCGCCTTGTGACGGTACGTGATCCGACCCCGCGACAGGTCGTACGGCGAGAGATCCACCGACACCCGGTCGCCCACCAGGACCCGGATCTTGAACTTCGACATCTTCCCCGCCGCGTAGGCCAGCACCGTGTGGCCGTTCTCGAGGCGGACCCGGAAGTTCTGGTCCGGAAGCACCTCGGTCACCGTGCCCTCCACCTGGATCGCGCCCTGCTTCGCCATCGACTCCTCCCTCTCGGGACCGACCGGCCCCGGAAAATGCGTCGCCCGCGGCGTGCGTCAGCGGGAGCGCACGCCGCGGGCGACGGAATCGGCGGGGCCGACGTCGCCCCGCGCCGTTCCGTAAGCTAACGCAATTTCCGGCCCGGAGCCACCCTGCCCCCCGCACCGCCCTGGCCCCGGCGCGTCGGGGATGTGACGGAATCGCCGCTCGATCGTCCATCGACGTCCCCGAGAAACATATGTGTGGGGCGAGGCGTACGACCTCGCGCATTCTCGCGTCGACGACCACGGCAGGGCGGCCCTCCGGGCCGGGAGGCAGGTATGTTCGGTTTCATCCCCGTCGGCAAGCGATTCTCGACGGCGATCGGTGTGGACCTCGGGACCGGGAACACGCTGGTCCATCTGCGCGGCAAGGGGATCGTGCTCAACGAGCCGTCGGTCGTGGCGGTGTCGACGGAGGACCGGACGGTGCGGGCGGTCGGGCTGGAGGCCAAGAGGATGCTGGGGCGGACGCCTGCGTCGGTCGAGGCGGTCCGGCCGATCCGGGACGGCGTGATCGCGGAGGTGTCGCTGGTCGAGGAGATGCTCCGTCTCTTCCTGAAGCGGGTGATCCGGAACCGCCTGGCGGGGCTGCGGGTGCGGGTGGTCGTCGCGGTGCCGACGGGGCTGACGGCGCTGGAGCGACGTGCGATCCGGTCGAGTGCCCTGGCGGCGGGGGCGACGGAGGTGCACCTGGTCCCCGAGCCGATCGCGGCGGCTTTGGGGGTGGGGTACGCGGTGGACACGCCGACGGGGCATATGCTGGTGGGGATCGGCGGCGGGACGACGGAGATCGGGGTCGTCGCGCTGGGGGGTCTGCTCTACGGCGCGTCGATCCGGGTGGGCGGGGACCGGATCGACCGCGCGATCGCCGCGCACGTCCGTCGGGCGTACGGGCTGTTGATCGGCGAGCCGACGGCGGAGCTGGTGAAGATCCAGCTGGGCGCCATCGAGGAGGAGGGGGGCGACGGGGCGGAGGGGGAGCGGGTCGTGGAGGTCCGGGGCCGGGACCTGGTGAGCGGGCTCCCGACGAGGATCGCGCTGCGGAGCGCGGATGTGCGGGAGGCGATCCAGGAGCCGGTGCAGCAGATCGTCGCGGGGGTGCTGCGTGCGCTCGAGGCGACGCCCCCGGAGCTTGCCGCGGACATCATCGAGCGGGGGATCACGTTGACGGGGGGCGGCGCTCTCCTCGCGGGGCTCGATCGACTGATCGAGCGGCACGCCGGGGTCCCTGTCCGTGTCGCGGAGGATCCGCTCACCTGTGTGGTGCGGGGCACGGCGAGGATCGTCGACGACTTCGATCGGTTCGCGGCGCTGGTGGCGTAGGGCGGGCCCGCCGGTTGCGACATTCCCCCTCCCCGGCCTAAGTTGGGGCCACACCCACCCGCGGTACGTTCGTGGCACCCTCGAGCGTGCCCATCGATTCATCGGACCCCTTGAAGGAGCTCGCTATGTCGTGGTCACGGCATGATCCGCGGCCCGCATCCGGGCGGGTTCGGTCCCGTGTCGGCGCCTGGCTCGCCGCCGCATCGCTCCTGGTCGCGGCGCCGGCCATGGCGCAGGAGCAGCCGACCCGCCCGACGCCGCCCCCACACTTTGCGATCACCGGCGCACGCATCGTGACCGTTTCCGGCCCCGTCATCGAGCGCGGCACGGTGGTCGTCCGCGATGGCGTGATCCAGGCGGTCGGCGCCAACGTCCGCGTTCCGGCCGATGCCTGGGTGATCGACGGGGCCGGGCTGACGGTCTACCCCGGCCTGATCGACGCCTTCACCACGCTCGGGCACCCGGAGCGGCGGGGAGGCGGGGGCCCCGGTGGTCAGGGCGGCGGACCGAACGGCGGCACGCCGCACTCCTGGGGCGCGGAGGACCGGCCCGGGACCTTCACCTGGCTGACCGCCGCGGACGATCTGGACACGACCGATGTCCGCATCGAGAAGTGGCGCGATGCCGGGTTCACCACGGCGCTGACGACCCGGCCGGTCGGCCTCTTCCCCGGCCAGGCCGCGGTGATCGACCTCGCGGGAGAGCGGGGGAGGACGATGGTCGTCGAGCCTGCGGTCGCGCAGCGGATCAACCTGAACGGCCGCGGCTACTCCGGCTATCCGGCCTCGCTCCTCGGGGTCTTCGCCTACGTCAAGCAGCTCTACTTCGACGCGAAGCACTACGACCAGGTCTGGTCGGCGTACGAGCGCGATCCGCGCGGCCGGCCGCGCCCGGAGTACGACCGCGCCCTCGAGCCGCTCCGTACGCCCCGCCCGGTCCTCTTCCCTGCGGAGGGACGCAAGGATATCGAACGCGCGTTGAAGACCGGGCGCGAGATCGGCGTGCCGGTCATCCTCTACGGCGCGCAGCGGGCCTACGAGGCCGTCGACATGCTCGGCGCCGCCGGGGTCCCGGTCCTCGTGAACCTCGACTGGCCGAAGCCGGCGCGCGACGGCGACCCCGAGGCCGTGCCGGACCTCGCCACGCTCCGCGCCTGGGAGCACGCTCCCTCGACCCCGGCCCGGCTCCACGCGGCGAAGGTGCGCTTCGCCTTCTACACCGGCGGGCTCACCGATCCTAACGACGCCCGGTCCAATGTGAAGAAGGCGATCGACGCCGGGCTCCCCGCGGAGGCCGCGCTCCGCGCCTTCACCCTCTCCGCCGCCGAGATCCTCGGCGTCGCCGACAGGATGGGGAGCATCGAGGCCGGCAAGATCGCGAACCTCGTCCTCGCCGATGGGGACCTCTTCGACCCCGCCACGAGGATCCGTAAGGTCATCGTCGACGGGCGGCCGTTCGACCGCTTCGAGCCGACCCGCCGCGTCGCCGCCGGCCGGGGCGAGGGGGCCGACAGCGCCGGGGCCGCGGGTCCGGCCGACCGCGCCGCCAATGGCGCGCAGCCCGTGCCCATGGCCACCATCGCCGGGCCGTACCGCGACGACCGCGTCACCCTCATTCGCAACGCCACGATCCTCACCGTCACGAAGGGGACGACCGAGGGCGGCGACATCCTGATCCGCGACGGCAAGATCGCCGAGGTCGGCCGCGGGTTGAGCGCGCCGCGCGGCGCCACCGTCGTCGATGCGACCGGGCTCTACGTCATGCCCGGGATCATCGACGCGCACTCGCACATCGCCGCCAACGCGATCAACGAGGGCGCCGTCGCCGTCAGCGCGATGGTCGGGATGAAGGATGTCCTCGACCCCGAGGCGATCGCGATCTACCGCGCCCTCGCCGGCGGCGTCACCACGATCAACCTCCTCCACGGGAGCGCGAACCCGATCGGCGGGCGCAACGCCGTCCTCAAGCTGCGCTGGGGCGCCGACGCCGAAGGGCTCCTCTTCCAGGGCGCGCCCGAGGGGATCAAGTTCGCGCTCGGCGAGAACACGAAGCGCGACCGCAACCCGGACCGCTACCCGGCCTCGCGGATGGGCGTGCAGGACGTGATCCGGCAAGCCTTCCTCGACGCCCGGGAGTACATGCGCGAGTGGGAGGCGTACGAGCAGCAGCGTCGTCGCGACAAGAACGCGATCCCGCCCCGCCGCGACCTCAAGCTCGAGACCCTCGCCGAGATCCTCCGCGGCGAACGGATGGTCCACGCGCATTCCTACCGCGCCGACGAGATCCTCCAGCTCCTGCGCCTCGCCGAGGAGTTCGGCTTCCGGATCCGCACGTTCCAGCACGTCCTCGAGGGGTACAAGGTCGCCGACGAGATCGCCGCCCACGGCGCCGGCGCCTCGACCTTCTCCGACTGGTGGGCGTACAAGGTCGAGGCCTACGACGCGATCCCCTACAACGCGGCCCTCATGACGGAGCGCGGCGTCGTCGTCTCGATCAACTCGGACGACGCCGAGGAGATGCGGCACCTCAACCTCGAGGCCGCCAAGACGATGAAGTGGGGCGGGCTCTCCGAGGACGAGGCGCTCAAGCTCGTCACGATCAACCCGGCGATCCAGCTCGGGATCCAGGACCGCGTCGGCTCGATCGAGGTCGGGAAGGATGCGGACCTCGTGATCTTCAAGGGCCACCCGCTCACGATGGAGAGCGCGGTCCAGCAGACGTACATCGACGGGAAGCTCTACTTCGACATCCAGCTCGACCGGCAGCGGCAGGAGGCGATCCGGCGCGAGAAGGAGGCGCTGATCCGCAAGCACCTGCCGCGGCGGGAGGCCGGCGAGCGGGTCGTCACCCAGGCCGGGAACCGGCAGTCCGACGAGGAGGTGGGACGATGAGAACGCTGCGCAGCACCCTGGGAGCGGCCGCAGCGCTGCTGATCGCGGCGTCCGCTGCGCCCGCCCAGGAGACCCTCGTCATCCGGGGCGGGACGGTGCACCCCATCACCGGCCCCGAGTTCGTCGGGACCGTCGTCGTGCGCGACGGGAAGATCGTCGCGGCGGGCCCCTCGGTCGACGCGCCCGCCGGCGCCCGTGTCATCGACGCCACCGGGCTCCACGTCTACCCCGGCCTCTTCGACGCCGGCTCGACCCTCGGCCTCACCGAGATCGGCGCCGTCGACGTCACCAACGACTATCGCGAGTTGGGCGACTTCAATCCCCACCTCCAGGCGCGAACCGCCGTCCACCCGGCGACCGAGCACATCCCCGTCGCCCGCGCGAACGGGATCACCCACACCGTCGCGCTCCCCGGCGGGGGCGGGTTCGGCGCCGTCGGGTTCCGCGGCCAGGGCTCGGCCTTCAGCCTCGACGGCTGGACGATCGAGGAGATGGAGATCGACCCAGGCGTCGCCATGGTCCTCGACTGGCCGACGATCCGGACCCGCGAGTTCGACAGGAGCACCTTCACCTTCCGCGAGCGGCCGTACAAGGAGGCGAAGGAGGAGTACGACCGCGCCGTTCAGCGGCTCGCGTCCTGGCTTGAGGCGGCCCGCGAGTACGACCACGCCGTCTCGGGCGGGGCGACGATCCGCCCCGACTCGCGCCTCGCGGCCCTCGCGCGCGTCACCCGCCGAGAGATCCCCGTCATCGCCCGGGTCAACACGGAGCGCGACATCCGCAACGTCGTCGCCTTCGCCGAGGAGCAGGGGATCCGCCTCATCATCGCCGGCGGCGCCCAGGCCTACCGGGTCGCGCAGCTCCTCGCCGAGAAGAAGATCCCCGTCATCCTCGGCCCGACCCAGTCGCTCCCCACGGAGAACGACGCGCCGTACGACGAGGCCTACGCGAACCCCGGGAAGCTCCACGCCGCCGGGGTCCGCATCGCCTTCGCGACCTTCAACTCGTCCGATTCGCGGACCCTCCCCTACGAGGCCGCGATGGCGATCCCCTTCGGCCTCCCCCGCGACGCGGCGCTCCGCGCGGTCACTCTCAACGCCGCCGAGTTCTTCGGCATCGCCGACCGCGTCGGCAGCATCGAAGCGGGGAAGATCGCCAACCTCATCGTGACCGACGGCGACCCGCTGGAGATCACGACGCAGGTCCGGCACCTCATCATCGGCGGCCGCGAGGTCGACACGATGAACCGCCACCGGCAGCTCTACGAGAAGCACCGTTCCCGGCCGAGGGCGACGCGGTAGCCGTCCCTCGGCGCCGCGCCCGTGGCTCGGGCCGGTGCCGGGGACTTCCAGATCGCCCCGTCGCCGCGACCGCGGCGACGGGGCGACGTTCTTTCCCCCGGGGCCGAACGGCCCCGGGGTGCGGCGAGGGTACGCGCACGAGCGTTCCCCCGGACCGCTCCTGCGGCGGCGAGGGGGTGCGGAAGCCGTGGACGCACCGTATCTTGTCCCCGAACCGACCAGATTGAGGACCCGGCCCCCTCCGGCGGGGTCCCGATACCCGGCACGTACCAATCCCGAGGTCAGCATGGCATCATCGACATTGCGGCCGGGACGGGCCGCGCGCGCATCATCCGCGGTCGCGCTCCTGCTCGCGGTCATCCCCGGCGGTCCCCTCGCGGCCCAGGCACCGGCCGAGTCCGGGAAGCGGCCGATGACGTTCCTCGACATCCAGGAGATGCGCCGCGCCGGCTCCTTCGCGCCCAGCCCCGACGGGCGGAGGATGCTCTACACCGTCTCCTTCCCCGACTGGAAGGAAGCCCGGCGCCAGTCCGACATCTTCCTCGTGTCGCTCGAGGACGGCCTCCCCTCCACGAGGCAGATGACCTTCACCGACAAGAAGGACGAGACCAATCCCACCTGGTCGCCCGACGGCAGCTTCTTCATCTTCGCGTCCAACCGCGAGGCGCCGGCGAACGCGGGCAATCAGCGGCAGCTCTACCTCATGCGCCCGGACGGCGGTGAGGCCCGGCGCATCACCGATGCCAAGGATGGCGTCTCCGACTTCGCCTTCAGCCGCGACGGGAAGTGGCTCGTCTACCGCAGCGGGAAGTCGGGCGAGGAGCGGCTCTACCGCCTCCCCGTCGAAGGGATCGACTCCGCCGAGGCCGAGGCGCTCCCCAAGCACCCCACCGGGATCCAGCGCTGGGAATGGGCCCCCGACAGCCGCCGCATCTACTACCTGGCGCCCGACACCCTCGACCCGGACGAGAAGCTGCGTCGCGAGAAGCGGTTCACCGTCGAGATCCGCAACGCCGAGACGCCGCTCTCCAGCCTCTGGGCGATGGACCTCGACCCCCACACCACGACCCGGCTGACCCGCGACTCGACGATCACCGTCTCCGCCTTCACCGTCTCCAAGGACGGCAAGTGGATCGGCTTCTACGGGATCTCGGCCGACCGCTACAAGCGGAACATCACGGAGCAGTCGATCAACGGCGATCCCTTCCTCCTCGAGGTCGCGACGGGGCGGATCGAGCGCCTGGTCAAGAACGAGGAGGTCGCCGAGAGCGTGCCGAGCTTCTCGCCGGACGGCCGCTGGGTCGCCTTCGTCGCGCCCGACGACCTCACGAAGTACAGCATGAAGAACCGCCGGGTCTACATCCGCGCGGTGGGTGACCGGGGCGGCAAGTTCCGCAAGATCGGCACCTCCTTCGACGGGGATGTCTCGATCGACTTCTGGTCGGAGGACGGCCGGACGATCTACTTCAACACGGGGATCCGCGCCACGACGCAGCTCCTGGCGCTGGATGTCGAGACCGGCGAGGTGCGGCAGCTCACGAACGAGAAGGCGGCGCTCTCGGTGGACCGTGACGACGTCTCGGGCGTCCTGCTCATCCACTACTCCGATCCGAAGACGCCGCCGACGGTCTTCACCGTCGCGTCGATCGACCGGGTCGGGGACCGCTCCGCCTGGAAGCAGCTCATCGACGTGAACCCGCAGGTCCGCGGCTTCGCATTGGGCGAGGAAGAGGAGATCACCTGGCGCTCGAAGGACGGCCGCATGGTCGGCGGCGTCCTCGTCAAGCCGGTCGGGTACGAGAAGGGGAAGCGCTACCCGCTGATCGTCGCGATCCACGGCGGCCCCGCCTCGGCGGACGTGCTCAACTTCAACGGCGGCTACGGCGCCCAGGTCTACGCCGGCGCCGGGTACGCCGTCCTGCGCCCGAACTACCGCGGCTCGACCAACTACGGCGAGAAGCACAAGACCGACATCGTCGGCAACTACTTCCCGCCGGGGTTCGACGACATCATGACGGGCGTCGACCACCTGATCCGCGAGGGGATCGTCGACGGCGACCGGATGGGCGTGCTCGGGTGGAGCGCGGGGGGCCACTGGTCGAACTGGATCCTCACGCACACCAACCGTTTCAAGGCGATCAGCTCAGGGGCCGGCACCTCGAACTGGATCTCGATGTACGCCCAGAGCGACGTGCAGCGGAACCGCCAGTTCTACCTCGGCAACAAGCTCCCGTACGACGATTTCGACGCCTACTGGAACCAGTCGCCGCTGAAGTACATCAAGAACGCGAAGACGCCCACGATGATCCACGTCGTCGAGGGCGACCCGCGGGTGCCGAGCCCGCAGTCGGTCGAGCTGCACATGGCCCTGAAGAAGCTGGGCGTCCCGACGGAGCTCTTCATGTACCCCGGCCAGAGCCACGGCATCCCCGACGCGCGCAACCAGCTGGTGAAGTCGGTCGCCGAGATGGCGTGGATGGACTACTACGTCCGCGGGATCGGGAAGAAGTTCGCGTGGCGCGACGTGCTGCGCACCCTCGAGGAGGAGCGGCCGACGGCCGCGGCCACCCCGGCCACGGCGCCGGCGTCGTCCACCCAGGAGCGCTGATGTCGCGCCCCCCGCGCCGGCCTCCCCCCGTGGCGAGGCGGGGCAACGGGGTGCGGGCGCGGGGGTGACGGGGCGGCTGCCACGCCCTTGTCGAAAACCCAACGGCCGCCGGAGTGATCCGGCGGCCGTTCGTTTCGCCTCCTCACCCCCGCGCGGGAGGTGGGAGAGGGGCGGTCACCGTGCCGACCCGTCAGGGTGCGTGGTCGGCCGAAACCACGAACTCGGGGGCCGCGCCGTCCAGCACCTCCCGGACACGCCGGACCAGGGCCGCGGGGGAGAAAGGCTTCGGGAGGAAGGCGATCCCGTCGTGGAGCGCGCCGCGGCGGAGCACCTCGTCCTCGGCGTAACCCGACATGAAGAGAACTCGCGTTCCGGGTCGCAACCGGACGACGCGTTCGGCGAGGTCGCGCCCGCCGATCCCCGGCATCACGACGTCGGAGACCAAGATGTGGATCGGCGAGTCGGATCGCTCGCAGATCTCGAGCGCCTCCCAACCGTTCGCCGCCTCGAGGACGGTGTAGCCGGAGCGCTCGAGGACCTTGCGAGCCAGGGCTCGGACGGCGTCCTCGTCTTCGACGAGGAGGATCGTCTCCGCCCCCGGCTTCGACGCGGGCGCGGGCAGATCGGCGCGCGCGGCTCTGTCCTGTCTCGCCTCGACGCGAGGCAGGTGCACCGTGATCGTCGTGCCGCGGCCCGGCGCGCTGCTCACGTCGATCCACCCCCCGCTCTGCTCGACGATCCCGTACACCGTGGAGAGGCCGAGGCCGGTCCCCTGGCCCACCTCCTTGGTCGTGAAGAACGGCTCGAAGATGCGCCGCCGCGTCTCGTCGTCCATGCCGCGGCCTGTGTCCGTGACCGAGAAGATCACATGGGGGCCTGGCGATACCGAGCCGACGACCCTGTCGCCCAACTCGCCCTCCCCGTCGACGTTGGCCGTCCGGATGGTGATCCGGCCGGCTCCCGGTATCGCGTCCCGGGCGTTCACGACGAGGTTGACCAGGATCTGCTCGATCCCGACAGGATCCGCACGGACCGGATCGAGCCCGGGATCGAGCCGTGTCTCCAGGGTGATGTCCTCGGGGATCAGCCGACGGAGCATCCTTTCGACGCCGGCGATGACCTCGTTCAGGTCCAGGACCTTCGGCTGGAGCACCTGCTTGCGGCTGAACGCCAGGAGCTGCTGCGTCAGCGCCGCCGCCCGCCGGGAGGCATGGTCGATCTCCTCGAGCTCCCGGCGGAGCGGGCTCTCCCGCGGAACCTCGCCCAGAAGCAGCTCGGCATGCCCCCCGATGACGTTCAGCAGGTTGTTGAAGTCGTGGGCGATCCCGCCGGCCAACCGGCCGACCGCCTCCATCTTCTGGGCTTGACGGAGCTCCTCTTCCCGCCGGCGCAGCGCCTCCTGCGCGCTCATCAAGGTGGTGATGTCGGACACCACCCCGACGACGCGCACGGGCCGCCCTGTCTCGTCGCTGTCGATGCGGCCCCGGAGGTCGACGTACCGGATCTCGCCGTCGGCGAGCGCGACCCCGAAATCGAGCTGGAACTCGGTCGGCCGGTCACGACAGATCCCCTCGATCGCGGCCTTGACCCGGTCCCGGTCCCGGGGGTCGACGAGGTTCGGCAGACGGTCCATCGCCTCACGCGCCGTCGCGGGCGCGAACCCGAAGAGGTCGACCATCGTGGGCGACCAGGAGATGGTCCCGTCCGCGATGTTCCACTCCCACGTGCCCATCCGCCCGGCCTCGAGGGCCAGGCGGAGCCGCTCCTCGCTCTGGCGCAGCGCACGCTCCGTCCGCTCCCGTTCCAGCACCACGCGGAGCAGCATCTGCTGCCGCTCGGTCAAGCGCCGGACCCGGAGGCGATGCGCGCCGACGACCAGCGCCGCGAGAGTCAGGAGGACGAGGACCCCGAAGAGACCGGTCTCGTAGAAGCGCGGCGCGAGCGAAAGCTCGACCGCGGAATCGGACTCGATCCAATCCCCGCCCTCCCGGGCCGCCTGCACGCGGAACCGGAACCTCCCGGGCGGCAGGTTCGTGTAGTACGCCGTCCGGCGCGGCCCGGCGTCGATCCAGTCCGCGTTGAACCCCTCGAGCCTGTAACGGAACCGGATCTCTTCCGGCGCCACGTGGTTCGGCGCCGTGAAGTGGAACTCGAGGTTGCGATAGTCCGGCGGGAGGTTGAGGGCGCTCCGGCCCACGACGACGCTGTCGCCCGCGAGGACGCGCTCGACGAGGGGTCGCGGCGACGGCCGAACCCGGACGACGCGCGCGGGGTCCACGACGGCGAAGCCCCGCATCGTCGGGAACCAGATCGTCCCATCCCGCCGCCGCCACCCCGCCGGCTTCACCCCCCCGTTCGCCTCGACCGACCGAAGCCCGTCGGCCCGGCCGAACCACTCCACCGTTACCCGCTCGCCCCGACCCTCCGCCACCGCATCGAGCTCCGCCTTGAGGACCCGCGCGATCCCCCGGTTCGCGCTCATCCAGAGGTAGCCCCGGTCGTCCCCTACGATCGCGTGGAACTCGATCCCTCTCAGCCCTTCGATGGCGTCGTAGCGGTACAGGCGATCGCCCCGCAGGCGCGCCAGGCCGGACGCCGTCGCGATCCACAGCCTGCCCTCCCCGTCGTCGTACAGGTCGCCGACGCTCTCGCCCGGGAGCCACGGCTCCTCCGACCGGTTGACGATCCGCCCCCCCTCCAGCCGCGCCAGCCCGCCGCGCGTCCCGATCCAGAGACGACCCGCCGTATCCTCCCGCAGCACCGTCACATGGTCGTCCGGCAACCCATCCGACCGGGTGTACGTGACCGGCGGGCCCGGTCGCCAGCGCTGCAGCCCGTTCCCATGCGTCCCCAGCCAGAGCCCGCCCGCGCGATCCTCGAGGATCGTCCCCACCGGGCCGGGGACTACGCCGTCGTCCCGGCCGTAGGTACGGACCTCGCCGCGGTAGATCCGGCTCAACCCGTCGACCGCCGTGCCCACCCAGATCTCGCCGTTCCGCCCCTCCGCGAGCGAGATCACGATGTCGTGCGTCAGGCCGTTCGCCGTCGTGTACGTCGTGACCCGATCCCCATCGATCCGGGTCACGCCGCCCCCCGCCGTCCCGGCCCAGAGCACCCCCGAACGATCCTCCAGGACCGCCAGCGCGACGTCGGCGGAGAGGCCCTCGGGCCTCCCGTACACCGAGAACGACCCGTCCCGCAACCGGACCAGCCCCGCCGCCACCTGCCCCAGCCAGAGGTTCCCCACCCGGTCGCCGTAGATCGTCCAGACCATGTCGCTCGGGAGCCCGCGCGCCGTCGTCAACACGTCGATCCGGCCGTCGTAGAGGCGGTTCAGCCCGCCGCCGTGGGTTCCGATCCAGAGGGCTCCCGCCTCGTCCTCGAAGAGCGACGTCACCAGACCGTTCGACAACCCCTCGCGCGTGCCGTACATCGTGAAACGCCCGTCCCGCAGCCGCGCCACGCCCCGGCCGGTCCCGATCCAGAGCGATCCGTCCCGCCCCCCCACCAGCGCCGTGACCCGCTCGCTCGGCAGTCCGTCGGCCACACCGAAGGCTCGAATCGCCTCCCCGTCCCACCGATTCAACCCCGCCGCCGTGCCGAACCAGACCGCCCCCTCCGCATCCTCGGCGATCGACAGGACGTAGTCGTTCGACAGGCCGCGCGACGCGTCGATCACCTCGAACCGGCCGTCCTCGAACCGGTTCACTCCCCCGCCCTCCGTGCCGACCCAGAGCCGCCCCGCCCGATCCCGATAGACCGCCCGTACCCGATCGTCCGAGAGGCCGTCGGCCGACGTGTAGGCCTTGAACTCGCCGTCGCGCAGCCGCACCAGCCCCCCGCCCCGCGTCCCGACCCACAGCGTCCCGTCCGCGTCCGCCCAGAGCGCGAAGACCATGCTCGTCGTGAGCGCCGGCGTGTTCTCCGGAGAGTAGACGGTGAAACGCACCCCATCGAACCGGACCAGCCCTTCCTCGCTCCCGAGCCAGAGGTAGCCATCCGGCGTCTGCGCGATCGCGCTCACGAAGTTCTGGGGCAGCCCGTCGGGTTCGGCCCAGAGATCGAGGACGTAGCGCGCCGGGTCCACGGTCGGATCCGGACTGAGCCTGGCGACGGTCTGCGCCTGCAACGCCTCCGCCGCCATGCCCCACGCGCCCAGGAGAGCGATCCGGCACGCCGCGCGCACGATTCCCGGCTTCGGGACCTGTGATCGATACCGCATCAATCGATTGTAGAGCGATTCTGCCGGTGGAGCCCCGGCATGGAGGATGCTGTCGGGAATTCCGCGGAGTATAGCCGTCTCCTCCCCGCCCCGCCACCCCACGACCCCGCCGGGACCTCCCGGACGGGAGGACGAGGGCGGGTCCGCTCCGGGATCGGCGCCGAAGGCCACCGACGGCCCACCCGTCGAACGCCGCGCCCCTGAGGTTCGGCGGCGGGGCTCGGCGATCGCGACGGTTTTCTCGTGGATGGGCTGCGTGAATCGCCATCCCCGCGGAACGCCGGTTGCGCATCGATCCGCCCGCCGCGTCCACCACCGCACGCCAGGAGGCCGCCGTGTCGGTACCGAGCACCGTGGAGCGTTTCGAGTCCCTCGAACGGAGGGACGGCGCCAAGGAGTACAACTACGAACACTTCCGGACGAAGCACCTCCTCGCGGATGCCATCGGCACCCTACGGAGCCGGGGGATCCGGCCCGGAGAGGTCGCGCCGGACTTCGAGCTGCCTCGCGTCGACGATGGCGAGCTCCGCCTGACGGCGCTCCGGGGCCGGCCGGTCCTGCTGCGCTTCTCGTCGTTCACCTGACCGATCGCGACCGGCTCGGTCGAGCCGCTGAAGAAGCTCCACCGGATCTGGGGGGACGACGTCGCCTTCGTGGAGGTGTTCATCCGCCAGGCGCACCCGGGCCCGGGGGTGCGGGCGTACCATACCTTCGGGGAGAAGCTCGAGGATGCCCGCCGGTACGTGCGGGAGGAGAACATCCCCTGGATAGTCGCGGTCGACGACCTCGAGGGGACCGTCCACCGGATGTACGGCGGGCTCGCCGACCCGACCTACCTGATCGACGTCGACGGCCGCGTCGCCTTCTACGACATGTGGACGCACGCCCCGACGCTGCACGAGGCGATCGAGGCGCTCCTGGAGCGGGGCGGGCGGGGCGTGGTCCGGGGCGGGATCGATCACGTGCCGCACATGCTCCCCGCGCTGACGGCGGGGTGGAAGGGGCTCCGGCGGGGGCTGCCGCAGAGCTTCGTCGACCTCGAGATCGCCTCCCCGGGCGCGGCGACCCTCACCTGGCTCGGGTACCAGGCGCGGCCGATCCTGGCGCCGTTCACCCAGCGCGCGCGGCCCCTGCCCCCCGCCATCAAGCTCGCCCTCGGCGCCGGCGCGGCGCTGCTCGCCATCGGTGCGGCGCGGGCGTGGCGCCATCGGAGGTGACGGTCGTCACATCGAACTCGTGACGGATGCGTCTACTCCGCCGTCGCGCGGCGTGGTTATCGTCGGTTCCACGCGACGGCGGCCCGTGCGCGCAGCGCGACAGCCGTATACGTGAAGCTTGACCCGGTCTCGGCGGCCGCACTACCTTCGCGCGCCACCCGGCCGCAAGGACTGGACGCGCCTTACTCCAAGGAGCTGTCCGTGGTCGATTCCTCCGATCTCGCTCGCCTGCGCATCGCCCGCGACCCAGGCCCGGGCCCATCGGCCGGGCGTCGACGTGGGCTCTTCATCACCCTCGCGATCCTCGCCGTCGCGGCGGTCGTCACGGCCGGCGCACTCGGTCTGCGCGACCGCGCCCTCGAGGTCCGCGTCGCGACGGCGGCGGTCCGCGGCGGCGGCGTCGCCAGCGCCGGCGGGCTGTCCGCGAACGGTTACGTCGTCGCGCGCACCAAGGCCTCCGTCTCGTCGAAGGTCGCCGGGCGGTTGGTCTTCCTCGGCGTCGAGGAGGGCGATCGCGTGGAGGCCGGCCAGGTGATCGCGCGACTGGAGGCCGCGGAGTACGAGGCGGCGGTCCGCCAGGCGGCGGCCGACAGGCTCTCGGCCGAGGCGGCGAGGCAGGAGGCGGCCGCGGCGGTCGCCCAGGCCGACCGCGCCCTCGAGAGGGCCCGGGCCCTAGCCTCCCGCGAGGTCGTCGCCCCCGAGGTCCTCGAGGATGCCGAGACCGCCGCCGAGGTCGCCCGCGCCCGGCTCGCCGCCGCCGTCGCTCGCGTCGAGGCGGCGCGCCAGATCGAGGCGGCGGCCGAGGCCGGGCTCGAGAACACACGGATCCGCGCCCCCTTCACCGGCACCATCCTCCGCAAGGACGCCGAGGTCGGCGAGGTCGTCGCGCCCGCGGTCACCGGAGGAGGGCTCACCCGCGGCGCCGTCGTCACCATGGCCGACCTCTCGACCCTCGAGGTCGAGGTCGACGTCAACGAGGCGTACATCGGCGGGATCCGCCAAGACCAGCCCGCCGAGGTCGTCCTCGACGCGTACCCCGCGCTTCGGTTCCCGGCCCACGTGAGGCAGATCATGCCGACCGCCGACCGCCAGAAGGCGACGGTCCTCGTCCGCGTCGCGATCGACGTCCAGGACCCGCGGATCCTCCCGGAGATGGGCGCACGGGTCGTCTTCCTCGAGCCGACGGAGTCCGCGGTCGAGGCCGCCGGGACGCCCCGCGTCTTCGTCCCCGCCGCGGCGGTGCGGAGAGACGGTAGCGACGACGTCGTCTACGTCGTGATCGATGGGCGGGCCCACCGACGGCCGATCGAGGCGGGGCCGGTCTCCGGCGGGGAGCGAGAGGTGCGCACAGGGCTGAACGGCGGCGAGACCCTGGTCCTCGACCCGCCCCCGGAGCTGGTCGACGGCGCACGCGTCCGCGCCGCCGGACGCAACTTCAACGTGGGAGGCGACTGATGCCGCTCGTCGAAGTACGGGACGTCTACAAGGTCTATCGCCGGGACGCCGTCGAGGTCCCGGTCCTCGAGGGGCTCGACCTCACGATCGAGCGCGGCGAGTTCCTCGCCCTCATGGGCCCGTCGGGGAGCGGGAAGTCGACGCTCCTCAACCTCCTGGCCGGGCTCGACACCCCGACCTCGGGGACGATCACCGTCGACGGCCAGGAGATCTCGCGGCTCAAGCCCAACCAGCTCGCGGAGTGGCGGTCGCGCCACGTCGGCTTCGTCTTCCAGATGTACAACCTGATCCCGGTGCTGACGGCGCTGCAGAACGTGGAGCTGCCCCTCCTACTCACGCCGCTGAAGAAGAAGGAGCGGCGCGAGCACGCCGAGACCGCGCTCCGTATCGTCGGGCTCGAGGAGCGGATGCACCACTACCCGCGCCAGCTCTCGGGAGGCCAGGAGCAGCGCGTCGGGATCGCTCGGGCGATCGTCACCGACCCCACCCTCATCCTCGCCGACGAGCCGACCGGCGACCTCGACGCACGCTCGGCCGAGGAGATCCTCGACCTCCTCGACCGCCTCCACGCCGAGTTCGGCAAGACGATCGTGATGGTCACGCACGACCCGAACGCCGCCGCCCGGGCCGGCCGTACCCTGCACCTCGAGAAGGGCCGGCTCCTGGACGGTGCGCCGGCCGCCCGTCCGGTCGCCGCGGGCTCGAAGGAGGAGATGCCATGACCCGCGCCACCCTCGTCCGGGCGAACCTGCGACGCCACCCACGACGCACGATCCTCACCGTCCTCGGACTCGCGATCGCGCTCTTCCTCTTCGCCACGCTCCGGGCCTTCCTCCACACGCTCCAGACCGTCGGCGACGTGGGGAGCGAGTCGCGCCTCATCGTCAGCAACAAGCTCGGCATCGTCTTCCAGCTGCCCCGCGCCTACGGGTCGCGCCTCGCCGCCGTCGACGGCGTCGACGTCGTCAGCCATGCCTCGTGGTTCGGCGGGATCTACCAGGACCCGAGCAACTTCTTCGCGAACTTCGGGATCGATGCCGAGACCTACCTCGCGCTCTACCCGGAGATCGTCCTCTCGCCCGAGCAACGGGAGGCGTTCCTGGCCGACCGCACCGGCGCCATCGTCGGCGCCCGGCTGATGGAACGCTTCGGCTGGCAGGTCGGTCAGACCGTCACGCTCCAGGGGACGATCTTCCCCGGAGACCACACCTTCACGATCCGCGGGGTCTACACCGCGGGGCGAAAGGGCCTCGACGAGAGCACCTTCTACTTCCACCACCGCTACCTCGAGGAGATCGCTCGTCCCCGGGGGATGGACGGCGTCGTCGGGTGGTACGTCCTCGGCGTGGCCGACCCCGAGCGCGCCCCGTCGATCGCCCAGGAGATCGACCGGACCTACGAGAACTCCGCCTCGCCCACCCGTTCCCAGACCGAGAAGGCCTTCAATCTCGCCTTCGTCGGGATGTACGGGAACATCGGCTTCTTCCTCAACGCCATCGGGACCGCCGTCGTCTTCGCGATCCTGATGGTCGCCGCCAACACGATGGCGATGTCCGCCCGCGAGCGCTTCGCCGAGGTCGCCGTCCTCAAGACTCTCGGCTTCTCCGACGGCGACGTGCTCCGCCTCGTCGTCGCCGAGGCGCTCGTCATCGTTGGGCTCGGCCTCGCCCTCGGGCTCGGCGGCGCCACGCTGGTCTTCAACGTCGCGGAGTTCGACCTGGGCGGGTTCGTCGTCGGACTCTCGGTCTCCCCCTCGGTCGCCGCCACCGCGGCCGGGATCGCGCTGCTGATCGCCGCGGCGAGCGCAGCGATCCCCGCCTGGCAGGCCGCCCGACTCAAGGTCGTCGATGCGCTGAGGTACGTGGCATGAAGATCCCGATCCTCTACAACATCCGTAGCGTGCTGCGCCGGCCGGCGACGAGCCTCGCCACCGCGCTCGGCGTCGCCTTCGTCGTCCTGACCTTCGTCGGGATGCTCGCCCTCGCCAATGGCTTCCGTGCCGCCCTCGTCTCGACCGGTCGGCCTGACAACGTCTTCCTGCTCCGCAAGGGCGCGGATGCCGAGATCTCGAGCGGGATCAGCCGCGAGCACGCCGCCATCGTCCGCAGCTTCCCCGAGATCGCTCGGCTCCCGGACGGCCGGCCCATAGCGACCGCGGACGTCTTCGTCGTCGTCTCCAAGCCGCGGCTCGACGGCTCCGAGACGCACATGCCCGTCCGCGGCGTGGGGCCCGAGGCCTTCGCCGTCCGCGACGAGGTGCGCATCATCGCCGGGCGCAACTTCGAGCCCGGCCACGCCGAGGTCATCGTGGGACGGGGGCTCGTCGGCCGCATGCGCGACGTCGAGATCGGCGACAAGATCCGCTTCGGCCAGCAAGACTTCACCGTCGTCGGCCACTTCGAGGCGGGCGGCAGCGCCTTCGAATCCGAGGTCTGGGGCGACGCCGAGTCCCTCATGAACGTCTTCCGCGGGCCGGTCTACCAGTCGATGGCGCTGCGCCTCGCCGACCCCGCGGCCTTCGACGCCGTCAAGGCCCGCATCGAGGGCGACCCCCGCCTCGAGCTCCAGGTCAAGCGCGAGTCCGACTTCTTCGCCGAACAGTCGAACTTCCTGAGCGCCGTCCTCCGCTTCATCGCCTTCTTCATCACCGCGATCATGGCGATCGGCGCGGTCTTCGGGGCGATCAACACCATGGACGCCATGATCGCCGCCCGCGCACGGGAGATCTCCCTCCTCCAGACGCTCGGCTTCAAGCGACGCAGCATCATGGCCTCGTTCCTCGCCGAAGCCGTCGTCATCGCCCTCGCCGGCGGCGTCCTCGGCTGCCTCCTCGCCCTCCCCATCAACGGGATCCAGACCAGCACGACGAACTGGCAGTCCTTCGGCGAGCTGACCTTCGCCTTCCGCGTCTCCCCCGAGATCCTCCTCCAGGGGATGATCTTCGCCGGGGTCATGGGGCTGGTCGGCGGGTTCCTCCCCGCAAGGCGCGCGGCAAGGCAGGGGCTGGCGGCGGGGATGCGGAGGGGGTGAGGGGGCGCGGGCGGGGCGAGCCCGAGCCCGAGCCCGAGCCCGAGCCCGAGCCCGAGCCCGAGCCCGAGCCCGAGCCCGAGACCGAGACCGAGACCGAGACCGAGACCGAGACCGAGACCGGACCGGACCTGGCCTGGCCGGGGTGCCCGGGAACGGGAACGGGAACGGGAACGGGGGCGGGGGCGGGTACGGGTACGGGGAGAGGGGCGGGGCTACCCGATCACCTCCACCCGCGCCCCGTGGCCGGGGACGCACCCGAGACGGGAATCCCGCGTCACCAGCGGGGCGCCGAGGGCCTCCGCGAGCGCGATGTACGCCGCGTCGTACGAGGTCAGGTTGTGCCGGAGCTCGTGGATCCGGCCGAGGAAGAGGTGGTGCGGGTATCGCTCGATCGTCAGATCCGCGAAGTCCGCCAGCGCCTCCGCCCCCCGCCGCGCCGACAGCTCGCCTCGCAGCTCGTAGCGCCGCAGCACCTGCGCCACCTCCAGGTCCAGCACGTGGGGCGCATGCAGCGTCTCGCCCGTGAAGATCCTCGCCTCGACCGCAGCCGCGGCCGGGGTGCGCAGCAGGACCTCGAGGATTACGGAGGCGTCGGCGACGATCACCGGCGCGCCTCCCTACCGCTCCTCCCGCTCGGCCCGCACCGCATCGGCCGGGGACTCCGAGACGTAGACCGGCGCCCGCTCACGGATCCGCCGCAGCAGCTCCGCGGGCTCCGGGCGCTCGATCGAGCGCCTCACCACGTCCAGCAGGTAATCCGAAAGGGTCATCCCCGCCCTCGCCGCGCGCGCCTTCAGCTCTCGGTGCAACGTGTCCGGCACGTTGCGGATCTGGATCATCCCCATGTTCGCAACATGCGAACATGTCACGTGCATGTCAACCCCCTTTCGCGTCTTCGATCGGGCCAGGCCGTCGCCCCGGCCCCGTGGGCCAACGGACAGCAACATCGGGCGCGGCGCGGGGCGAGACCATGGCAGGACGGGACCCGAGGCTCCCCGCCGCCGGGAACGCCCGCCGCCTCCGGCGGTACCAGGGGCGGCGGCGCGGCGCGCCGGCCACCGTGGCCGGATCGGCGCCCGCGCGAAGACGTGGACGGCGAAGCGGGCGAGCCCCGAGGGGCTCGCCGAAGGACACGACCGTGAACGAGCTCGAGATCTACGACGTGGTGGGCGAGGAGGGGTTCCGGCGCCTCGTCGCCGCCTTCTACCGCCAGGTTCCGAACGACGACATCCTGGGGCCGATGTACCCGGCCGACGACCTGGAGGGCGCGGAGGAGCGGCTGCGCGACTTCCTGGTCGGCCGGTTCGGCGGCCCTCAGCGCTACATCGCACGCCGGGGCCACCCCCGGCTGCGCATGCGGCACCTCCCCTTCCCGATCGACCCGCGCGCCCGCGACCGCTGGATCGAGCTGATGAGCCGCGCCCTCGACGAGGCGGAGTTCCCCGCCGAGGTCCAGGCGGTAATGCGCCCCTATTTCGAGGCGACGGCGACGGCGATGATCAACCGGCTGTCCTCGTGAGGGGGGCGCGGGCGGACCCTACGCCGTGACCTTCGGGTCGGCGGCCCGTCGTCCACGGTCCCCACCGCCAGGCGACGACGTCGCCCGAACGCCGCCCCGCCTGCCGTAACCCGCGCACCCGCGCACCCGCGCACCCGCGCATTCGCGACTTCCGGGGCCTGACGCGCTCGAGGCCGAGGCGTCGGCGTCGCCACGACGTCGGGCGTCGGACGATCCACCACACCCGCGTCGGTCGATCCCTCCAGAAAATCCACCGATCCCCGACAGACGCGCGGGGCCGCGCGCCTTATCCATGGATACCGTCGGCGGCGGCTTCGTACCGCGCCGTTCCGGGGATGCGACGCCCCGCTCCCACCCCCGTCGTCGAGGAAGTCGTTCATGGAACGGATCTCCGGCACCACGTCGCCCTGCGCGTGCATCGGCCGTCGGCCGTCGGGCCGAGCCGCCGCGGCCGCCGTTTCCGTCCTCTTTGCCCTGGCCGGCGCGTCGGCGCTGGCGGCGCAGACCCCGGCGGCGGGGTCCGCGCCCGCGGCACAGGCCGCGGCGACGACGGCGCCCGATGCCGATCGGCGCCCGCCCGCCGCGGCGCCGACCCGCCCCGCTCTCCCCTTCGGCCCGGGCGAGGAGCTCTCGTACGAGCTGACGGCTGCGCGCTTCGGCAGGATCGGCCGCGGGGTCATGGCCGTCGATGGACCGGATCGCGTACGGGACCGGGATGCCATCGTCCTCCGCTTCGACCTCGACGGCAAGGTCGGACCGATGCGGATCTCGGACGAGACCCGGTCCTGGATCGACCCCCAGACCCTCGCCTCGCGGCGGTACCGGAAGCGGGAGCGGCACCCCTTTGCCGACAGAGTGGAGGAGGTCGAGATCTTCCCCGAGGACCGCCGCTGGGTCACGGGCGCGGGCGAGTCCGGTCGGACCGCCTCCGACCTCCCCCTCGACGAACTCTCGTTCCTCTACTTCATCCGGACGCTCGACCTGGCGGACGGCGCCGAGTACGTCGTGGAACGCCACTTCGACCCCGAACGCAACCCCGTGATCATCCGGGTCCTCGGGCGCGAAGAACTGGCCGCGCCGACCGGGATCTTCCGGACGATCGTCGTCGAGATGCAGGTCCGCGACGGCGAGCGATTCGGCGGCAGGGGGGAGATCCGGCTCTACCTCACCGATGATGCGAATCGCTACCCGGTCCGGGTCGTGACCTCGGTCCCCCTCGCGGGGAAGCTGACGCTCGACCTCATCTCGCTGATCCCGGGCCGGGCCCTGCCCGACACGATCGCGGAGCCGCGTGGGGTTTCGCCCGACACCGCTCCGCGGATTTCCGCATCGAATTTTCCGCCGGAACCCGGACAACGAATCCACCCCTTCCCGACAGATCCGCGGCTCGCCGCCCACTAGACTGTCCACCACGGATCGCGACACGACAGACGGCGTCCGACGAACACGTCAGCACAAGGAGACACCATGATCACCCGGCTCTTCGCACCACTCCTGGTCCTCGCCACGCTGGGCCCCGTCGCGGACCACGAGAGCGGCCTTCCGGCCGGCGACGGGACGGTTCGCTACGACCTGAGCCTCCTCCCCGAGAGCCGCATCTGGTTCGAGGGCGGCTCGACGGTCCGCGGGTTCACCTGTGAATCGAAGGGCTTCGGCGCCGAGATCCGGGCGCAGTCGAATGCGGTGGAGCTCGCCGTCGCCACGCTCCAGGACCTGATCGAACAGGTCGTGGTCCGTGTCCCGGTCCAGACGATCGATTGTGGCAACGGCACGATGAACGACCACATGCGCAAGGCGCTCCAGGCCACGGAACACCCGGAGATCGAGTTCCGCCTCGACGCCTATGACGTCGCCCCGAACCCCGACGGCACCGCGGCGATCGAGATGCGCGGCACGCTGACGATCGCCGGCGCCATGAAGCCGGTGACGATCGCGGCCGAAGCGGCCGTCGAGGAGGGCGGCCGACTGATGGTCCGCGGGAGCCATGAGATCGACATGACCGAGTACGGCGTCAAGCCGCCCCGGCTCATGCTCGGCACGCTCAAGGTCCACGACAACGTCACCGTCCACTTCGAGATGGCGCTCACGAAATGAGCCCCGGGATCGGGGCCGCGAACAGCGGACGAACCAGGCGACAGCGACAGCCCAACACCAACGTACGAGGAACGACCATGATCACCCGGAAGACCCTGACCACGACGGCGCTCTTCGCGCTCATCGCCGCCGCTCCCGCGGCGGCCCGACAGGACGAGGCGAACCGCGGCACGGACGGAGCCTCTCCCCCGACCACCACCGACACGTTACGGACCAAGGCGGCCGCCGTGAGCGTCTACCGCGACGTCGCGATCCAGCGCTTCCGCACCCGTGACCAGCGAGGACTCACCGTCTTCGAGGCGCCCAAGAACGATGGCGTCCCGTTCGACGGCTTCCGGCTCGAGTTCGGCGCGGCGTTCACCCAGCAGTTCCAGGCGCTGAGCCACGAGAACAAAGCGGCGCCCAACGTCGTCGACGGCGTCGATCTGAACCGGCTGGTCGACATCGGACCCGGGTTCAACCTGGCGGCGGCGAACCTCTACGTCGACGCGCAGCTCGCCCCGGGGATCCGCGTCGCCCTGACCACCTACCTCTCCTCGCGGCACCACCCCGAGGCGTGGGTCAAGGACGGGTACCTCCTGATCGACGAGTCGCCGATCGCGCACCCCCTCCTCGAGTCGATCATGGAGTACGTGACGCTCCGGATCGGGCACATGGAGGTCAACTACGGCGATGCCCACTTCCGCCGGACGGACAACGGGAACGCGCTCTACAACCCCTTCGTCGGGAACTACGTCATGGAGGCGTTCACCACCGAGATCGGGGGTGAGGTCTACGTCCGGGCGAACGGCTGGCTCGCCATGGCCGGCGTGACCGGCGGCGAGATCAAGGGGATGGTCACCCGCCCCGACGATCGCGGCCCCTCCTTCATCGGGAAGCTGGGCTACGACCGGCGGATCAGCCCTGACCTCCGGCTCCGCCTGACCGGCTCGGTCTACACGACGGGCAAGTCGGTCAACAACACGCTCTACGGTGGCGATCGCGCCGGCTCCCGCTACTTCTACGTCATGGAGAATGAGCAGGCCACCGAGAGCGCGCAGTTCACCTCGGGCCACGTGAACCCCGGGCTGCGCAGCGAGGTCACGGCCTTCATGATCAACCCGTTCGTCCAGGTCGGCGGCCTCGAGCTCTTCGGCCTCGCCGAGCAGGCGAAGGGGAAGGCGGCCAACGAAACGAAGGAACGCGAGTGGACGCAGTACGCCGTCGATGCGGTCTACCGCTTCTTCCCGGGTGATCGGTTCTACGTCGGCGGGCGCTACAACACCGTCAGCGGCGAGCTCTCCGGCTTCCCCGGCCAGGATGTCAGCGTCGACCGGATCCAGATCGGCGCCGGGTGGTTCATCACCCCGATGGTCCTCATGAAGGCCGAGTACGTGACGCAGAAGTACAACGACTTCCCCGTCACGGACATTCGGCACGGCGGCAAGTTCAACGGTCTCATGGTCGAGGGCGTGATCGCCTTCTGACGCGCACCGCGCCGGGTCCGAAGCCGAGCCCGCCCCCGGGGTGCCGGGGGCGGGCTCGGTGGTTTTGTGCAGTGGCGGCGCACCTTGCCCGGCTGCGGTGCGGCGGTGCGGCGGGGCGGCGGGGCGGCGGGGCGGCGGGGGCGCGGGAACGGGAACGGGAACGGGAACGGGAACGGGAACGGGGACGGGGACGGGGACGGGATCGGGATCGGGGACGGGCGCGGGTTCGGGGTGGGGCGGGGATCGGAGGCGGCCTCGCCGGGTACGTTGTGGGGCGACGGGTGCGCCCCACGGCGAGGGCCGGGCGGGGCCGGCCGAGGGCGGCGCCCGACCCGACGGCCCCGGCCGATCCGCGGCGGGCCCCGTCCACGCGATCCGACCACGAACCGACCGAGAGGACGCCCCACGGTGCGCTCGATTCCCGGACTCCGCTCTCGCTTCGCGACCTTCGCGCTGCTCCTGATCGCCCTCGCGCTCCCCGGCTCCCTCGAGGCGGCGCCGCCCGCGCGCGACACGCCCACCGAGGCGGCCTCGGCGATCCGCGTCTTCCTCATCACCATGGGCCCCGGCGATGCGGTGTGGGAACGGTTCGGCCACAACGCGATCCGCATCGTCGACCGCGACCGTGGGATCGACGTCACCTACAACTACGGGATGTTCGACTTCGACGAGCCGGGCTTCATCCCACGCTTCCTCCGCGGCGACATGCTCTACTGGATGGCGGGATTCGACAGCCGGCGGACGGTCGAGGTCTACGCCCTGTCGAACCGCTCCGTCTACGCCCAGGAGCTGAACCTGACGGCGGAGCAACGGAGGCGCCTTGTCGAGTTCCTGGCGTGGAACGAGCAGCCGGAGCACCGCCACTACCGGTACGACTACTACCGCGACAACTGCTCGACCCGCGTCCGCGACGCCCTCGACGCCGTCCTCGACGGCCAGCTCCGGGCCGCACTCGAAGGGGTGCCGACCGGGACGACGTACCGCTCGCACACCCGCGCCCTCACCGTCGACGACCTCCCGGTCTACACCGGGCTGAACCTGGCGATGGGCCCGGCGATCGACCGGCCGCTCGATGCCTGGGAGGAGAGCTTCCTCCCGATGAAGCTCCGCGAGCACGTACGCACCGTCCGCGTGCGAGACGACGACGGCCGGCTCGTCCCGCTCGTCCTCTCCGACGACGTCCTCTTCGAGGCCGACCGGGCGCAGGCGCCCGCCGAGGCGCCCGGCAGGATCCCCGGCTACCTGGCCGCCGGCATCGGGATCGGCGCTCTCTTCCTCGCCCTCGGCCGGTTCGCCGCGCGCGGCAGCGCCGCCGGCAGGTTCGCCCTCGCCGCGATCGGCGGCGCCTGGGCGCTCCTGACCGGCCTCCTCGGCACCATCATCACGCTCCTCTGGGCGGCGACGAACCACTACGTCACCTACGGGAACGAGAACCTCTTCCAGGTCAACCCGCTCCCGCTCGCGCTCGTTGTGCTGATCCCGCTCGCCCTGCTGCGACGTCGCGCCACTCGGGCCGCCGTCCGCGTGGCCGCGATCGCGGCCGCCGCCGCCGTCGTCGGGCTCGTCCTCCAGGCGATCCCCGGCCTCGACCAGGTGAACGGCGAGATCATCGCCCTCTGGCTCCCGGCGCACCTCGGGCTCGCGGGCGCGCTCCGGTGGGCGACGACGACCGAGCCCGCGGCTACTCGATCACCCAGATCCACGACCGGTTCGGCGTCCCCAGCACCGACTGCGGGATGAGATACTCGCCCGCGCCGCGGAGTTGGGGGTGGAGCTCCAGCCCCGGCATCGTCGTCGAACGCAGGATCACGAGTCCGGTCGAGAAGTCGTAGAGGAGCTCGCCGGCGGCGACCGCGGCGATGGGGCGGTCGCCCTGCCGCGCCCATAGCGCCAGCCGCGACGCCCCCCGGCCCCGTCCCCGATCGCCCTACTTCTCGATCGCGTGCAGCCGCACCCGCTCGACCCCCAGCTCGTCCTTCCAGAGGCCGAGGACGTAGTCGCCGCCGATCTCGAAGGGCTTGAGCCCCGGCGGGAGCTCGACCGTGCCCAGCCAGCGCCCGTCGGGGTCGAATACGTCCCAGCGGTTCTCCGCCTCGTCGATGGAGTAATCGCGGACCCAGAGGTTGCCTTCGGCATCGGCCGCGAGGTCGGAGTAGGCCGGGAGGGTCTCCGGGTACGTCACCTGCGCGAGGCGCTGCTCCATCCGACGACGGGCGTTCTCGTCGCTCGCACGATCGAGCGTCTGCCGCCGGAACCGGTCGATCGCCTCGGCGGTGACCGGGCGATTCGCCCCCGACCGGCGGACGAGGCGAGTCAGCCCGGCCCCCGGCACATAGACCCCGATTTCGTAAGCGTCGCTGGCGCCGGCGTAGATCCGGTCCCCCGCCGCCGACCAGTACGACCCGCGTGCGAAGGGGACCGGCCAGACCTCGACCTCCACGACCCGACCGGCCGACTGCGTTGCCCGAAAGTCGCGCTGCGTCCCGGGGAGCATGACGAGCGTGTCGGCCCTGTCGCCAGCGAGGTCGCGCCCGACCACCCGCACGGGCAGACGCATCGGGCCGCTCGGCAGCCCCTCGAGCCGCTCCGTGACCTCCACCAGCACCATGCCATCCGCCAGCCGCCCCTCCGCGACGTGACCGATGTCGACGCTCCGCACGAACCGACCCTCCGGATCGAAGAGCGCGACCCGCGGGGGGAAGCGGTTGGAGACCAGCAGCGAGTCGCCCGGCAGACGGACGATCGGGCCGATGAATCGAAACTCCCCCGGACCCGCCCCCTCCCCACCCACCGTGCGCAGGTGCCGACCGTCGGGGTCGAAATACCGGAGCTCGTTCGTCCCGCCATCGGCGATCACGATCCGGCCATCCGCGAGCCGCGCCGCGTCCGCCACCCGGTCGAGCTGGTACGCGTCTTCCCCCTCGACCACCCCGATCTCGACCGCCGGCTCGAGGGCGACGCGCCACCCCTCCCCCACGCCCCAGACCGGCGAGGCGTTCTCCACGATCGTGATTCCGGCGCTGTCGCGGACCACCGCACCGGCCCCACCCCGTTCGCCGGCGCCGCACGCGGTCATGCCGAAGGCCAGAGCGAGGACGAGGGCACGGGCACGGCGAAGGGGCACGCCAGCGCCTGGCACCGCCGCCCACCCCACCTCCCCGGCCCCCGCCATTCCCTCCGGCTCCCAATCGCTCCATGCGATCACCATCTGCGCCCTCCCATCGGACGTGGATCGACGATCGTTCGGGCCGACGGTACCGCGCGCCGCCGGGCGTGTCAACACGCACGCGACTTCGTGATGGCGGTCGTCCATGTGGTCTGGCCGCGCGCCGCAAGCCCGTCAAAGGGTTGCTCGATCCCCTGCCCCGGACGCATTTTGGGGACTCCCGAGTCGCACCCCGCCCACCCTCGCCCGGTACGACGTGCGCTCCGCAGCCCATACTCAGATCGCGGCGCTCCTCGCCGGCCTTCTCCTTGCCCCGCCCCTCGCCGCACAGCAGCCGAGCGACGGGGCCCGGCCGGCGTCGCCCGCGCCATCCGAGGTCTGTGGCGCCGATCCCGCGTCTTCGGCCACCGCCACCGCCCCGAGCCGCGACCTCTACTGCATCGAGCTGATCCCGGTCCCCGAGCTGCGCCGCGTCTCCGGCGTCGCCACGCTCGGCGCCGTGCCCTCGCCCTTCGGCGTGGCCGTCACCGCCGACGGCCGGCATCGCTACGACATCGCCCTGACCCTCTCGGCGCTCCCGCCGCCCGACTCCCTCGGGCCGTACACGACCTACGTCGCGTGGGCGGCGCCGCCGTCGCTCCACCCGACGATCCGCTTGGGCGAGGTCGCCAACGGCACGACCCGGCTGGGGGAGCTCGCGCTCAACAAGTTCCTGATCTTCGTGAGCGCCGAGCCCTCCGCCGACGTCCCGGAGCGCACCGGACCCCTCGTCCTCCGCGGCACCTCGCCCAGCATGCGCATGACCGACGCGCACCTCATCGCCATCGGCGCGCCGGGGGCACCCGGCGCGAAGGCGACGGGGCCCGGCGAGCAGAGCCACGCCCACACCCACGCCCACGCCACCGTCGACGGCTGGCCGATGCCCCCCATGGACCCGCGCGTCGTGCCGATGCCGATGCCCGGCGTCGACGGCGCCGTCCCGAACGCCACGCCCTACCTCCCCGGCCGCGGCATCGACCCGAGCACGATCCCGTACGCCCGCCCCCGCACCCTCATCGACCTGGCCGACGGCGACACGCTCCGCCTCGAGGCCGGGCTCGTCCGCCGCACCGTCGGGAGCCGGGAGTACGTGATGTTCGCCTACAACGGCCAGTACCCCGGGCCCCTCCTCCGCGTCGCCCAGGGCGCGACGATTCACGTCGAGTTCACGAACCACCTCGAGTGGCCGACCGCGGTTCACTGGCACGGCGTCCGCCTCGAGAACGCCTTCGACGGCGTCCCTCACGTCACCCAGGAGCCGGTGCAGGCGGGGGAGCGGTTCCTCTACCGCGTGCACTTCCGCGACGCCGGGATCTACTGGTACCACCCGCACCACCGCGAGGACATCCAGCAGGACCTCGGGCTCTACGGCAACATCCTGGTCCGCTCCCCCGACCCGGAGTACTACGGCCCTGCGCACCGCGAGGAGGTCCTCATGCTCGACGACCTCCTCATCGGCGAGGCGGGGTTGATCCCCTACGGCGAGGAGCGCGCGACGCACGCGATCATGGGGCGCTTCGGCAACGTCCTCCTCGTCAACGGCGAGCCGCGCCACGACCTGGCCGTGAGGAAAGGCGAGGTCGTCCGCTTCTACCTGACCAACGTCTCGAACGTCCGGACCTTCAACCTCTCGTTCGACGGCGCGAGGATGAAGGTCGTCGCCTCGGACGTGGGGCGCTTCGAGCGCGAGGAGTGGGTCGAGAGCGTCGTCATCGCGCCGGCGGAGAGGTACGTCGTGGATGTTCGCTTCGAGGAGCCGGGCGAGCACCTGATCGCGAACCGGGTCCAGGCCCTCGACCACGGCGCCGACCGCTTCTTCGCCGTCGTCGACACCCTGGGGTTCGTCCGGGTCTCGCCGGAGCCGGCCACGCCCGACCTCGCCGCGGCCTTCGGCACGCTCCGCGAGCACGACGACGTCGTCCGGGAGATCGACGCGCTCCGCCCGCACTTCTCCCGGCCACCCGACCTGGAGCTCGTCCTCACCCTCGAGGCGCACGGGATCGACTTCGCCCTCGAGCAGCTTCTCCTGGCCGATGCGCAGTACTTCAACCCCGTCGAGTGGGCGGGGACGATGCCGATGATGGACTGGCTCCCGACGAGCGACGAGGTGCGCTGGATCCTGCGCGAGCCCGCGACCGGGCGGGAGAACGAGGAGATCCGCTGGGATTTCCGCGTCGGCGACGTCGTCCGGATCCGGCTCCACAACGACCGCGCCGCGATCCACGCCATGCACCACCCGCTCCACTTCCACGGGCAGCGCTTCCTCGTCCTGGCGACGAACGGCGTGCCGAACGGGAACCTGGCGTGGAAGGACACGGTCCTCGTCCCCGTCGGCGCGACGGTCGACATCCTCCTGGAGATTTCGAACCCCGGCCGCTGGATGGTGCACTGCCACGTCGCCGAGCACCTCGAGGCCGGGATGCAGTTCGTGTTCACGGCGAGGTAGTCATGGATCGCGACCCGGCCCCGACCCAACGGCGGAACCATACCGATCCCCGGTCCACCCGATCCCACGGAGGATCCACGATGAGCCGCACCCGCATCACACGAACGCCGACGCTGGCCGCCCTCCTCGCGGCCGCCCTCGTCCTCCCCGGCGATGCCGCCGCCCAGGCGTACTCCCAGCTCACCCGCCCCGTCCAGGCGTACGTCAGCGTCCCCGAGACGAAGGTCGCGCTGACCCGCGTCCAGGTCGTCGACGGGACCGGCGCGGCGCCGGCCCGGGACCAGACGGTCGTCATCGAGAACGGCCGCATCACCGCCGTCGGACCGACGGGCTCCGTGAAGGTCCCGGCCGGGGCGCGCGTCCTCGACCTCCCGGGCCACACCGTCATCCCCGGGCTCGTCGGGCTGCACAACCACACCTTCTACATGACCTCGCGGCGCCGCGTGCAGTCGGACTTCACCGCGCCCCGCCTCTACCTGGCGAGCGGCGTGACCACGATCCGCACCACCGGCAGCTTCTCGCCCTACAGCGAGCTGAACCTCAAGAAGGCGATCGAGGCGGGCGAGGCGCCCGGACCGCACATGTTCGTGACCGGGCCGTACATCACGGGCGAGGGCGCCGGGGGGCAGATGTACGAGGCGACGACGCCCGAGGAGGCCCGGCGAGTCGTCGCCTACTGGACCGACGAGGGGGTCCGCTGGTTCAAGTTCTACACCCTCATCAGCCGCGAGGCGATGAAGGCCGCGATCGGCGAGGCGCACAAGCGGGGCGCCAAGTTCACCGGCCACCTCTGCTCCGTCGGGTTCCGCGAGGCCGTCGCCCTCGGGATCGACAACCTCGAGCACGGCTTCCTGACGAACAGCGAGTACACCCCCGGGAAGCGCCCGGACCAGTGCCCGGCCAACCTCGGCGAGGGGCTCATGCGGGTCGACCTCGACGGGCCCGAGGTCCGCGAGACCTTCCGCGACATGGTCGCGAAGAACGTCCCCATGACGACGACCCCCGCCGTCTACGAGCTCTACGTCCCGGGCCGCCCGCCCCTCGAGGCCCGGACCCTCGAGGCGATGTCCGACGAGACGCGCGCGGAGTACCTCGCGACCCGCAACCGCATCGCCGAGAACCCGCAGTACGGCACCCCGCCGGAGCTCTTCGCCAAGGCCCTCGCCTACGACCTCGCCTTCGTCCGCGCCGGCGGGACCCTCGCCGCCGGCGTCGACCCCACCGGGATGGGCGGCGCGCTCCCCGGCTTCGGCGACCAGCGCAACTACGAGCTCCTCCTCGAGGGCGGCTTCACCCCCACCGAGGCGATCCGGGTCCTTACCCTCAACGGCGCCCGCGTCCTCGGGATCGACGGCGAGACGGGCTCGGTCGAGGCCGGCAAGGTCGCCGACCTCGTCGTCATCGAGGGGGACCCCGTGACGAACCCCGCGGAGATCCGCAACGTCCGGATCGTCTTCAAGGATGGCGTCGGCTACGACTCGGCGAAGCTGATCGAGTCGGTGCGGGGGCAGGTCGGGATCCGGTGAGGCGGGCGGAGGCGCCTCCGTCGGTTTCCGCCGCGGCGATCGGGACGGCGATGGAAGCCAACGAAGCGGACGTGATCGTCGTGGGCGCCGGCCTGGCCGGTCTCGTGGCCGCCGGCGAGCTGGCGGCGGCGGGGCGGCGGGTCATCGTCGTCGATCAGGAGTCGGAGGCGTCGCTGGGCGGTCAGGCGTTCTGGTCGTTCGGCGGGCTCTTCCTGGTCGACTCGCCGGAGCAGCGGCGCATGGGGATCCGCGACTCGCGCGACCTCGCGTGGCAGGACTGGCTCGGCACCGCCGGGTTCGACCGCGAGGAAGACCGCTGGCCGCGGCGCTGGGCGGAGGCGTACGTCGACTTCGCGGCCGGGGAGAAGCGCGCGTGGCTGCGCGCCCGCGGGATCCGTTTCTTCCCCGTCGTCGGTTGGGCCGAGCGCGGCGACGGCCGGGCGATGGGCCACGGGAACTCGGTGCCGCGCTTCCACATCACCTGGGGGACGGGGCCGGCGCTCGTGGACGCCTTCGCCCGGCCGCTCCTCGCCGCGGTCCCGAGCGGGCGGGTCGGCTTCCGGTTCCGGCACCGGGTGACCGAGCTGACGACGACGGCGGGCGTCGTCGACGGCGTGCGGGGCGAGGTGCTCGAGCCGAGCGACGCGCCGCGCGGCGTCTCCACCTCCAAGCGGGTCGTCGGCGATTTCGAGCTGCGGGCGCAGGCGGTCATCGTCGCCTCGGGAGGGATCGGCGCGAACCTCGAGATGGTCCGCCGCAACTGGCCCGAGCGCCTCGGCCGCCCGCCGGCACGGATGCTCTCCGGCGTCCCCGACTACGTCGACGGCCGAATGCTCGCGGTCGCCGAGGCGGCGGGGGGTCGGGTCATCAACCGCGACCGGATGTGGCACTACACGGAGGGGATCGAGAACTGGGACCCGATCTGGCCGAACCACGGGATCCGGATCCTGCCGGGGCCGTCGTCGCTCTGGGTCGACGCGCTGGGCCGTCGCCTCCCCGCGCCCCTCTTCCCCGGGTTCGACACCCTGGGGACGCTGGCCCACATCATGGCGACCGGCTACGACTATTCCTGGTTCATCCTCACGCAGAAGATCCTGGAGAAGGAGTTCGCCCTCTCCGGTTCGGAGCAGAACCCCGACCTGACCGGGCGGAGCCTCCGCGGGATCCTCGGGCGCATCGGCAAGGGTGCGCCGCCCCCGGTGGAGGCGTTCAAGAGGAACGGCCGCGACTTCGTCGTCCGGAACACACTCCCCGAGCTGGTCCGGGGGATGAACGACCTGGTGGGAGAGGAGCGGATCGACGCGGCGAGGCTGGAGGCGGAGATCGTCGCCCGGGACCGGGAGATCGAGAACCCGTTCTGCAAGGACTTCCAGGTCATGGCGATCCGCGCGGCGAGGCGCTACCTCGGCGACCGGCTCGTCCGCGTCGCGAGGCCCCACCGGCTGCTCGACCCCGCCGCCGGCCCGCTGATCGCCGTGCGGCTGAACATCCTGACCCGCAAGACGCTGGGCGGGCTGGAGACCGACCTCTCCGGCCGCGTCCTCCGGGCCGACGGGACGCCGCTCCCCGGTCTCTACGCCGCGGGGGAAGTCGCCGGCTTCGGCGGCGGGGGGATGCACGGCTACCGGTCGCTGGAGGGGACCTTCCTCGGCGGGTGCATCTTCTCCGGCCGCACGGCGGGGCGAGCGGCGGCGGAGGCGGTGGCGTAGGGCGGGCGTAGGCGCCCGTGTCGCGGGTGGACGCGGGTGGACGCGGGTGGACGCGGGTGGACGCGGGTGGACGCGGGTGGACGCGGGTGGGCGCAGGCGTACGCGGGTGCACGCAGGTGCACGCACGCGAGGCCGCCGCGATCCGCCGCGATCCGCCGCGATCCGCCGCGATCCGCCGCGATCCGCCGCGATCCGCCGCGATCCGCCCGCGCCGTCGTCGCCTAGACCTTCCCCTTCGCCTCCATGATCGCCGCGGCGAGACGACCCGGCTCGTCGGTGCCGAGGCGGAAGCGTTTGCCGTCGCGGAGCACGATCTCGACCGCGTCAAGCCCCGAGACGTTGTAGAGCCAGCCGTGGGGCGTCCAGCGGATCCCCCACCCGTACCACCACGAGTTGCGCACCGGGACCGCGGATTCGATCTGGTCCAGCCGGACCTCCTTCGAGGGCCAACCGAATCCGAAATAGCTGCGCAGGACGCTGCCGGTGATCTCGATCGTTTGGCGAGAGAAGATGACGCCCACGCCGATGAGCGGCACGGAGATCCCGGCGAAGACCTTCAGCGTGCCCAGGATGCGCGCCTGGATGCCGACGATGGCGAGCGCCGCGCCGACTGCGGCGATCGATACGTAGCCTGTCTGGGTGTGGCGGTACCGGATCATGCGAGTTTCACGCGTTCTCGAGTCGCGCCTTGCGGCTCGCGTCGCCGGGTCGGGCGCGTTCGCCGAACCGGCGTCCTCGTCGCGATCGGCGATCCTCAGGGCCGCTACGATCCGAGAGCAACCTTGACGCCATCGGCGGCGCTGTCAACGGCGCGGTGCTTCCGCTCGTGGTCCAGGAGGAAGCGTTTGCGCCACAGCCCGCCGCCGTAACCGGTCAACTCGCCATCCTTCCCGATGACGCGGTGGCACGGGACGACGATGGCGATCCGGTTATCCCCGTTCGCCCGGGCCACGGCGCGGACCGCGGCCGGCGCGCCGATCCGCTCCGCCTGATCGGCGTAGCTCCGCGTCTCGCCGTACGGGATCTCGAGTAGCGCTTCCCAGACCCGTTGCTGGAACGGCGTCCCGCGGAGGTCGAGCGGAGTCGTGAAGGTCCGGAGCGTCCCCGCGAAGTACGCCTCCAGCTCCGCCTCGAGCCGCCGCGCGACGTCGTTCGCCCCGGGCACGAAGACGCAGTCGAGCCGTCGCTCCAGGCGCCGGAGCTGCGTCTCGAGCATGCGGCGGTCGGTGAACTCGAGGAGGCACACCCCCTCGTCCGTCGCGCCGAGGAGCATCGGCCCGAGCGGGGTGAGCACCCGCGAGAGGTGAACGGCCGTCGTCCCCCGGCTCCGTGAGGGGGATCGCCCCGTGATCCGGCGCAGCGCCTCCTGGAAGCCGCTCAGCGAATCGTACCCGTTCCCGTAAGCGGCCCGCGTGATCGACGCACCCTTGGCGAGCTCGCCGAGCGCGCGGCCGACGCGGAGCGCGCGCTGGTACGCGTGGAAGGTCATGCCGTGGTTCGCGTTGAACCAGCGGCGGACCCAGGCCGGATCGAGGCCGCGGGCCCGCAGGTCGCCGTCGCGGATCCGACGGGCCGGGTCGCGCTCGACCTCCGCGAGGAGCTCGCGGATCGGGGCCGGCGTCTGACCGGGCCGCTCCAGAGGACGGCAGCGCTTGCACGGCCGGAACCCATGCGCGAGCGCCTCCCTCGCCGTCGCGTAGAACTGGATGTTCTCCCGCCGCGGCTTCTTCGCCGGGCACGAGGGGCGGCAGAAGATCCCCGTCGTGGTCACGGCGATGAAGAAGATCCCGTCGTAGCGCGTGTCGCGTCGCAACACCGCGTCGTACATCTCGTCGGCCGGGGGCAGCTTTCGCTCGGTCATCTCGCATCCGTGGGACAGGGGGCAGTCTTCGACTCCTCCGTGCGACGAAGCTACCTCCCGCCCGACGTCGCGTTCAACCGCGGATCGAACGCCGAATTCCCGCGGAGGTCGGGGCGCCGCCCGCCCCGGGGCCGGTCGCCCTGGCAAGGAGCGGGCGAGTCGGTCGACGCGCTCGGTACCCGAGCGGCCCCCTGCCGCTGGGGCCCCGTGGCGCCGTCGAATCAGAGCTCGAGGCGTGCGAGCCGGTCCCGGTACCGGCGGCTCATGATCAGCTCGGTGCCGTCCCGCAGCACCACGAGCTGGTCGCCGTGCGACCAGGGGTGGACCTCCCGGATCCTGTTGGCGTTGACGATCCGGGAGCGGTGGATGCGGAGGAAGCGCGCGGGGTCGAGCCGCTCCTCGAGGGCGGCGAGGGTGGCGCGCACGAGGTGCGAAGCGGTGCCGACGTGCAGCCGGACGTGGTTCCCCTCCGCCTCGATCCAGTCGATCCGCGACACCTCGAGGAGCACGGACTTCCCGCCGTCGGGGACGAGGATGCGCTCGAGGTAGGTCGGCCGGCGCGTCACCGCCGCGAGCACCGTGCGGAGCCGCCTGTCGAGGCCGTCGTCTCGCCGGGCCCGTACCCGCTCCTTGACCCGCGTGAGCGCCCTAGCGAAGCGATCGGGGCCGAAGGGCTTGAGGAGGTAGTCGACGGCGTGGACCTCGAACGCTTTCACGGCGAACTCGTCGTACGCGGTCACGAAGACGACCTGAGGGAGCGGCTCGCCCTCCAACGCCGCGACCACGCCGAAGCCGTCGAGCCCCGGCATCTGGATGTCGAGGAAGACGACGTCGGGCGCGAGCGCCCTCACCGCCTCGACCGCCTCGGTCCCACTCCCCGCCTCCCCCACGACCTCGACCTCGGGGTCGGCGGCGAGGAAGCGGCGCAGCTTGGCGCGGGCGGGCGCCTCGTCGTCGACGATCAGGACGCGGATCCGGTCCATGCCTCCTCCGGCGCGAGTGCGTGGGCGGAATTTCGACGCAGCGGGATCCGGATGGCGACGAGGAGCCCGCCGAGCCGACCCCGCCCGAGCGTCATCGACGGAGCATCGCCGTAGAGCCCGCGCAGGCGAGCCTCCGTGTTCGCGAGCCCCACCCCCGCTCCGCTCCACCCGTCGACCTCGAGCCCCGGCCCGTTGTCCTCCACCTCGAAGACGACGTCATCCCCTTCCCTTCGCACGCGCACCTCGATCCTCGCCGGCTCCGGCGGCGGCGGCGCGCCGTGGCGTACGGCATTCTCGACCAGGGGCTGGAGGAGCAGCGTCGGGACGAGCACGTCGGCGAGACCGTCCTCGACCGCGACGTCGAACCGCAGCCGCTCGCCGAATCGCGCGCGCATGATCTCGACGTAGAGGCCGAGCACCTCCAGCTCCTCGGCGAGGGTGACCTCGTGGCGCCGCGAGGCCTGGAGCGCGCGCCGAAGCAGCTCCGAGAGACCCGCGAGCATCCGGTCGGCCCGCGCCACGTCCTCATACATGACCGACGAGATCGTGTTCAGCGCGTTGAAGACGAAGTGCGGGTTGAGCTGCGCCTGCAGGTTCTGGAGTTGCGCGCGCGCCAGCCTCGCCTCGAGGTCGGCGGTCCTCAGCTCCCGGTCCCGTGAGGCGCGGTACCGATCGAAGAGCGCCGCGATCACGAAGACCAGGGCGTAGATCGAGACGTCCTTCGGCAGCTCCATGGCGTAGCGGACCGGGATGTCGCCGTAGTCGTAGTCGCCGAGCCCGACCAGGGGGAAGAGCACCTCCCGGCTCCCCCAGTTGAGGGTCGTGTGGAGACCGGAGTAGACCGCGATCCCGATCGCGTGGAAGGCGACGTGCGCCGGCCACCGCCGCCGCGCGAGCCCGATTCGCCCCGCCAGGAAGACCATGGGCGCGAGAACCAGCACCCCGCCGTAGTGACCGGTCAGCTCTTCGACGAGCGGCGCCATGAAGGGCCGCGACACGCCGTTCGCGACGGTGTCGAGGTGCCGGTACGCGACGGTGAGGAGCGCCATCGCCGTGGGGATGACGAAGAGGAGGACCACGAGCTGCGCCCGCGTGAGGGGCGGCGGCTCCGTCGTCGCCTCGGGTCGGGATCTGTCCATCATCTCCATCGAGTCGTCGAGCGCGCGCTCCCGCAAGTTGCGCCCCCGAAGCGCGCCGGGGCAACGGGGACGCGGGCGTCTCGGGCCGTGCGCCCCACCGGCTCCGGACCGGGCACGGCCGAACGCGCCACGCGCCCCGCCGGCTCCGAGCCGGGCACGGACTATCCGCCCACCCGCGTCGCCGCGGGCGCCCCCGGCCCATGGGGCGCCGGCGGGGCCGGCGAGGGCCTTGTACCCCGAAGCGGCGACGTCGCCTCAACTTCCGCGACCGCACGCCGCGGCGGCTTCATCCCGAAGAGGAAGCGGAGCACCGGGACCGGCCGGATCAGCAGGTCGTAGATCCCCCAGCTCACCAGGAGCGAGACCGTGCTCACGAAGAGGAACTTCGCCAGGATGCTCTCCTCCACCTGGATGACGTAGTACCCGACGACCACGATCACGGTCTGGTGGAGGATGTAGAAGGGGTAGATCCCCTCGTTGGCGCGGTCGAGAAGCCGCGACGGCCGGTTCAGGTACCGCTTCCCGTACCCCAGGATCGCCAGCACCCAGCACCACGCGTTGAAGGCCTGGAGCAGGTGGTAGAGCGAATTCGCGACCGACGTCTCGAAGGCCGGCGTCGCCCCGTTCCAGCGGATCGCGTCGATCGCCACGATCGCCACGAAGGCCAGCGTGAGCGAGGTCCGGCGCCTCGCCTCGATCGCCTCCCAGATCCCCTCCGCGACGGTGAGGAGGTAACCGAAGACGAAGAAGAGGAAGTAATAGAGGAGGTGAGCCCAGTCGTCGACGACGTTCTGCGGCCCCGGGTACCGGACGATCAGCGCCGCGAGGATGGCGCCCAGGGGGAGGGCGGGCGCGTAGAGCCCGGGGCCGCGCAGCGCCCGCGTGATCGCGCGGGCCGCCCGCCCCCCGTCGTTCCGTCGCAGGTGGAGGAAGAGCGGGAGCGCCGCGACCGAATAGAAGAAGAGGTAGAAGACGAACCAGAGGTGATGGTAGCTGAACGCGCCCGCGGGGTACGGGACGAACTCCAAGACCTCGGGATAGAAATCGAGGTACGAGGCGTAGGACGCGCCGTTCGCGATCCGCTCGAAGTAGATCTGCGGCGGTACGATCACGAACATCCCGAAGATCACCGGCACGAGGAGCCGCTTCGCGCGCTCACCCACGTACTCCCCCGCCGTGCGCCGCCGGAGAGCGTAGCTCGTCCCGATCCCCGAGATCACGAAGAGGAGCGCCATGCGCCACCGCGAGAGGAAGAAGTTGAACTCCAGCAACAGCGCGCTCGTCTCCGCGTTCTTGATGTGCCACCCCCACTCGGCCGCGAAGATCATCGCGGTGTGGAAGTAGAGCAGGAGGAGGATCGCGATGACCCGGAGCCAGTCCAGGTCGTGGCGACGCTCCGTCGACGCATACCCGTGGCCCATCGAGCCCTCCATGCGGTTCCGGTCCGTGCGCATCCGGCCCCGGGCGGGCCGGTCGCGGGGAATCTCTGCGATGGCTCGCGTGCGGGTGAAGGACGGCGGGGCGAGCGGAGCGGGGGTGGGGTGGGCGGGACGGGTGGGGGATGAGCGGGAGGGGCGCCCACACGGCGGGGCAACTGCCCCTCGGAATGGGGTCCACTCCCGATGAGGGTGCCTGACCCGCCATCGGAGGATCCGCTCATGGGGGCTGAACCTCGGCCCGACACTTGCCCTTCCGGGGCGCGGTATCGCCTCCACCGGGCAGGCCGCATGAATCGTCCGCCGGACCGGTCGCCGGGCCAAGCGTCTCGCCCCCCTTGCCGTCGCCCGGCTCGGTCTGTCTGGCGGTGGGTCCGGGGCTACGGCCTGCCTGTCCTTGCCCTCCTCTTCCTCCTCCTCGGCGCGATCGCGTGGTTCACGCCCTCGCTGCGGGGGTGGAGCGACAGGATCTGGCTGATCGGGCTCCTCACCACCGGCACGCCCGTCGTCCTCGACACGGTTCGCGGGATGCTCCATGGACGGTTCGCCGCGGATGTCGTCGCAACACTGGCGATCGTGACGGCGGTCCTCCTCGGCGAGCCGCTCCCGGGCCTCGTCGTCGTGCTTATGCAGACGGGGGGCGAGTCCCTCGAGCGGTACGCGGCGGGGAAGGCGTCGGATGCGGTCCGAGAGCTCGAGGCGCAGGCGCCGCGGACGGCGCACGTGGTGGCCGGAAACGCGATCAGGGACGTGTCGGCGGAGGAGGTCCGCGTCGGGGACACGGTCCTCGTGCGCCCCGGCGAGATGATCCCGTGCGACGGTGTCGTCCTCGAGGGTAGGTCGACGGTCGACGCATCCCGCCTGACCGGCGAGCCGGTTCCGGTGAGTGCGGAGCCCGGGACCCGGCTCCTGAGCGGGAGCCTGAACGGCCACGCCCCGCTCCTGCTCGAGGCGACGGCGATCTCGCAAGAGAGTCAGTACGCGAAGATCGTCGAGCTCGTCCGGACCGCGCAGGCGAGCAAGGCTCCCCTCCAGCGCCTCGCCGACCGCTACGCCGTCTGGTTCACGCCGCTGACCCTCGTCGTCGCCGGGGCCGCGTACTTCCTGAGCGGCGAGGTCGAGCGGATCCTCGCGGTCCTCGTCGTCGCGACGCCCTGTCCCCTGATCCTGGCGACCCCCGTCGCGATCATCGGCGGGATCAACGCCGCGGCGCGGCGCCGCATCATCATCCGGACGGGCGGCGCGCTCGAGCAACTCGGGAGGGTCACGGTCGGCGTCTTCGACAAGACCGGGACGTTGACGGTCGGGCTACCCGAGGTCAGGGGCGTGCGCCCGACGTCCGGCTTCTCGGAGGACGAGCTCCTCGCCATGGCCGCCGCCGTCGAGGTCGGCTCGGGCCACCTCCTGGCCCGCACCGTCGTCGCCGCCGCGAAGTCCCGCGGGCTCCAGATCCCACGGGCCCGCGACGTCGAGGAGAGCCCGGGCCAGGGCGTGGCCGGGACCGTCGGGGAGAAGCGGGTCGCGGTCGGGACGCGGCCCTACATCGCGTCGATCCTCCCGGATGCCGCCGACGAGTTGGAGACGATCGATGCGTCGGCGCCCGGGCTCCACGCCTTCGTTTCGATCGGCGACCGCATCGCCGGGACGATCGAGTACGCGGACCGGATGCGGCCCGGGCTCGCTGCGTTCTTCCGCACGCTGCACGAGCTCGGGATCCGCCGCACGATCCTGCTCTCCGGCGATCGCCAGGCCAACGTCGACGAGATCGCCCGCCAGGTCGGGATCCGGGAGGCGCGGGGCGACCTCCTCCCCGAGGACAAGGTCCGGGTCGTCAAGCGCCTCGTCGACGAGGGGCACAAGGTCCTCATGGTCGGCGACGGGATCAACGACGCGCCGGCCCTGAGCGCGGCGACGGTCGGGATCGCGCTCGCGGGACACGGCGGCGGGATCACGGCGGAGGCGTCGGACGTCGTCCTCCTCGTCGACGACCTCGACCGCGTGGCCGATGCGATACGGATCAGCAAGCGCGCCGTCCGTATCGCGCTCCAGAGCATCGGCGTCGGGCTCGGTTTGAGCGGCGGCGCCATGATCTTCGCGGCGTTCGGGATGATCCCGCCGACCGTCGGCGCATTCCTCCAGGAGGCGATCGACGTGGCCGTCATCCTCAACTCGATCCGGGCCCGGAGGTGAGGCTCGGCCGCATCCTCGCGCGTGCGGGTCGGTCGGGCGCCGCTTTCTCCGCCCACGCGATGCTCACGTGACGGCGGGATCGGCGCCGCGGCTCGGAGTCCGGGTCACGATGACCTGCGCACGCCCCGCGTCGCTCCGGTCATCAATGCGGCGATGTCGGCCAGGGTCCCGGGCAGCGCGAACCCGCCGGGCGAGGCCAGGAGCCGGGGCTCCCATACCGGGCGGAACCGCTCCTTGAATTTGCGGAGCGATGCCGCACTTTCGAAGTGTTCCCCGTAGCGGAACGCCAGGATCCCGATCACATCCCGGACCGGGTCGACGGTTCGTTCCTCGGCGCCTCGCGCCGGGGCGAGTCCCAGGTCGAACCAGCGGTACCCCTCGGTCGTCCCCCATCGCATGAGCCGGTCGAGGAGGAAGTGCAGGATCCCGGCCGGCGCCTCGGGGAGGAACCGTATGGGGTCCGCGGCCAACTCCTCCCGCTCCGCACCCGGCCAGACCGACGCGAAGGCGATCACCCGGCCGGCCCTGCGCACCACCGCCGCCGGGCATCGATCGGTAAACCCCGGCACCACCTCGCCGTGGGCGAAGCCGTAGACCGTCGCGCCCCGTTCTTGGCGCCAGGCCGCCGCGATCCGCTGGAGCTCCGGCATCAGCCCCGCGACCGCGGCCGCGTCGACGACCTCGAAGCCGAGCCCCTCGTCGCCCGGGTCCACCTCCTCCTCCCCGACCCGCGTGTCGAGGCGCACCCGTGCGGTCTCGCCCAACCCGAGGAGCGTGAGGCCGAGGTCGAGGTAGAGGTCGGCGTGATCGGGGTGGATCCCGTAGAACGCCGGGCGGGTCCCGGTCCTGTCCGCGAGCTCGCGAAACTGCCACACCAACTCGCCCCACTCGCCCACCGGGCCGACGGGGTCGCCGAGGGCGATCCGACTCCTGTCGCGGCCCGCGTACGTGACGAACGCCCGGCCGTTCTCACTGAAGAGGAGCGCCTTGTCGCCCAGGAGGGCGAGGCGCGCGTCCGCCCTGGGCGAGTGTTCGACGATCGCTCGTGCGTCGTCGAGCATCGCCGCGGTCGGGAGTGCCGGCGGCCGCGGCGCCCTTCGGAGCAGCCGGATCACCCCGAAGGCGACGAGGGCGACGACGGCGCCGATCGTCGCACGGAAGAACCGCCCGAGGTTCCCCGTCGGCGCGATCCGGCCCAGCCATTCCCAGGGCCGCTCGGCGCCCTTGTAGGCGAAGAGCCCCAGCCAGACCGTGGCGAGGATGGCGAGGATGACCGCCACGCTCCACCCGGCGCCGAAGCTGCCCCGCGCGAGCGGCCCCTCCCGGTAGAAGACGCCGCGCGCGGGGATCAGGGCGACGAGGATGATCGCGAGGACGACCGCCTGGGCATACGCGAGGCCTTTGAGGAGCGAGAAGAGGATCCCGGCGAGGAGGAGTCCTACGGTCAGGCGGTACGCGATGCGGAGCCGTCGTCCGAGCCCCCACGCCAGGATGAGGAGGAAGAGCCCGACCACGCTGCCGAGGACGTGGGCGAGCTCGATCACCCCCAGGGGCAGGTATCGGATCAGCCGATCGAGTCGGGGGGCCGCGGCGGGCAGCGCGCCGGAGAGGAGCAGCACCGCCCCGGCGACGAAGGTCGCGAGCGCGAGGGCGTCCGGGACCAGCGCCGGCGCCCATCGGCGGACCGCCTCGGCGGCGTGCTTCAGCTTCTCTTCCCTGGCCGCTCGGACGCCGAGGAGGGTCGCCGCGATGAGGAGGGGGAGCAGGTAGTAGATCACCCTGTAGACCACGAGCGAACCGACGACGGCGGCTTTCGGGCTCGAGGCCGGGATCATGAGGAGGATCAGCGCCTCGAAGATGCCGAGCCCGCCGGGGATCGGGGTGATCAGCGTGACGATCTGGGCGAGGAGGAAGGCCGCGAGGAAAGCCGGGTACGAGAGCCCGACCGCCGCCGGGAGCAGGACGTAGAGCGCGGCGCCGGAGAGGGTCCAGTCCATCGCCGAGATCCCCATCTGGCCGAGGGCCAGGCGGGTGGACGGAATCGGGATCTCCCAGCCCCGTATCCGGATCGGCCGCTTCCTGACGATGCTGAGGAGCAGGTACGCCGTGACGAGGGCGAGGAAGAGGAGCCCGATCGGGTGCGCGGTCCGGATCGGCAGGTGGAAGATGCGGGGCACGCCGAGCGGCTCGACGAGGAAGATCACGCTGCCGACGGAGAAGAGGCCGACCACGTAGGTCACGACGTCGAAGGTGGCGACCTGGGCCATCTCCGCCGCGGTGAGCCCGAGTCCCGAGTAGAGGCGATAGCGGAGCCCGCCGCCGGTCAGGACCGAGACCGGCGCGCTGTTGGCCACGGCGTAGCTGGTGAAGGAGATCGGGAGCACCACGCGGAACGGGAGCGGGTGCCCGATGTAGCGGAGCGCGACGGCGTCGTACCCCGCGAGGGCCGTGTAGCCGAGGGCGGTCAGCGCGAGGGATACGAGGATCCGGCGGGTCGGGATGGTCCGAAGCCCCGCGACGATCTCCGCGTAGCGGTACTCGTGGAGGAGGTCCTTAAGGATCCAGAGTGCGACGCCGAAGAGGAAGGCGCTGACCAGGGGCTTGAGCAGTCGTTCGATCCGCCTCACCTCACCCTCCCCGTGCGGGGGGTCCCGGACTCGCGCCCCCGCCGTCGTCCGCGGCCGTCCTGTAGAACCGCCACTTGACCAGCTCCGCCCCCGCGACGTAGAGGGCCACGATCCCCGCGAGCATGGCCAGGAAGATGCCGGGCACCGGACGGAACCCGATCGGCCCCGCGATCGGCGTGTAGGGCAAAACGATGGCCGCGCCGATGACGGCGAGCGTCGCGATCATGAGGAGCCCGCCCGGCCGGCTCTTGAAGAACGGCCGGCGGCTCCGGACGACCAGCACGATCGCCGCCGCCGAGACGACCGACTCGACGAACCACCCGGTCCTGAAGAGATCGACGGGCGCGTGCAGCACCAGGATCAACGCGCCGAAGGTCAGGTAATCGAAGACCGAGCTGAGGAGCCCGAACCGGATCATGAACCGGCGGATGAACCTGATGTCCCATCGCCTCGGCCTCTCGACCATCTCCGGGTCCACGCTGTCGGCCGCGATCGTCATCTCCGGGAAGTCGGTCAACAGGTTGGTGAGGAGGATCTGGCCCGGGAGCAGCGGCAGGAAGGGGAGGAAGAGGGAGGCGCCCGCCATGCTGAACATGTTGCCGAAGTTCGCGCTCGTCGCCATGAAGACGTACTTCATCGTGTTGGCGAAGGTGCGCCTCCCCTCCCGGATCCCGTCGGCCAGGGTTCCCAGGTCTTTCCGCAGCAGCACGATGTCCGCGGCGGCCTTCGCCACGTCGACGGCCTTGTCGACGGAGAGGCCGACGTCGGCGGCGCGGATCGCCGGGGCGTCGTTGATCCCATCGCCGATGTAGCCCACGACCTGGCCGGCCTTCTTCAGGGCGACGATGATCCGCTCCTTCTGGTCGGGCTCGATCTCCGCCAGGACCTCGATCGCCGCGACGCGATCGGCGAGCGCCTCGTCATCGATCTTCCGGACCTCGGCCCCGGTCATCACGTCCGGGTTCCGGAGCCCGACAACCTTCGCGAGGTGCCGGGCCACGGCCGCCGTGTCGCCCGAGATGACCTTCAGGGTGACGCCGAGGGCGCCGAGGCGCTCGATCGCGTCCTTGACGTCGGGCTTGGGCGGGTCGAAGACCGCGATCACACCCCGGAGCGTCATCCCTGCCTCGTCATCCTTCCCGATCCGTTTCTGGTTCCCCATCCGCTTGTAGGCGACGCCGAGGACCCGGAACCCGTCGTCCCCGAGGGCGTCCGTCCGCTCCTCGATCGCCGAGCGGACCTCGGCGAGGTCGACGATTCTGCCGCCGCCGAGCTCCGCGGTCGTGCAGGCGTCGAGGACGCCATGGATCGAACCTTTCGTGATCATGAGGGATTCGCCCTCATGGGCGACGAGGATGCTCAACCGCTTCCGGGTGAAGTCGTAGGGGATCTCGTCCAGCTTCCGGTATCCGGAGATGTCGAACTGTCGGTGGGCGCGGATCGCCTGGTCGAAGGGGTTCACGAACCCGGTCTCGAGGGCGGCGTTCAGGTACGCATCGAAGAGGACGTTCTCGCTCTCGTTCCCCTCGACGTCGAGGGCCGCGTGGACCTGGAGCTCGCCCTCGGTCAGCGTGCCGGTCTTGTCGCAGCAGAGCACGTTCATGCTGCCGAAGTTCTCGATCGAGGCCAATCGCTTGACGATCACCTCCTGTTCGGCCATGCGTCGGGCGCCGTGGGCGAGGTTGATGCTGATGATCGCCGGCAGGAGCTGGGGCGTGAGGCCGACGGCGAGGGCGAGGGAGAAGAGGAACGAGTCGAGGAGGGGTCGGTCCAGGACGACGTTGATGACGAAGATCGCCGCGACCAGGACGATCGTGACGACGAGGAGGAAGTACCCGAACTTGCGGACGCCCGCCTCGAATTCGGTCTCCGGCGGCCGTGCGCCGAGGTGTTTCGAGATCCCGCCGAACTCCGTCCCCGCGCCGGTCCGGACGACGACCGCTCGGGCCACGCCGCTGACCACGTGCGTGCCCATGAAGAGCGAGTTGGCCCGCTTCGCGAGCGGCGTCTCGGCGGGGAGCGTGCCCGGCCCTTTCTCGATGGGATAGGTCTCGCCCGTGAGCGCCGCCTCGTCCACGAAGAGGTCCTTCGACTCGAGGATCCGGCAGTCGCCGGGGACGACGGCGCCGGCGCTCAGCAGCACCACATCGCCGGGCACGGTGTCTTCGACGGCGATCTCCTTTCCGACGCCGTCCCGGAGCGCCGTCGTCGTGACCCGGACCATCGCGAGGAGCCGCTCGACCGCCCGGTTCGCGCCCCGCTCCTGCCAGAACCCCAGGAGCCCGCTCACCCCGATGATGATGACGATGACCACGGCATCCGTGGCCTGGCCCAGGAAGCCGGAGAGGACGGCGGCGAAGAGGAGGAGCAGGATGATCGGGCTCCGGAACTGGGCGAGGAGGAGCGACAGCGTGCTCACGCGCTCCCGGCCCCGGAGCCGGTTCGGGCCGAACCTTTCCAGACGGTCCGCCGCCTCGTCGCTCGCCAGCCCCTCCCTCTTCGTCCCGAGGAGTCGAAGCAGCTCGGCGGGCTCGGTGCTCCAGAACGCCGTCGGGACCCGTTCCATCTCGACCATCTCCCGAACCCGCGAGGCCGTGGACGCCGCGGTTCCCCCGCACGGCGGGTGCCGCGCCGCCCCCTTCCGTCGAGCGAGTCGGCCAACCGGTCGAGGGTGCGGCGGACGGGGCGGGCTGGCCCGCTCGCCGATGAATCTGGCCCCGTCCATGCCCGCCCCACCGGCTTGGGGTTCGGACGCCGAGCGCCCAGGTCCAAGCACGGAGGGCTCCCGTGATGAAGTGCACGGCATGGATCACGATCTGCGCGGCCACGGCCCTCACCGTGGGTTGCCGGAAGGGGGCGGCGCCGGTGGCGAGCGAGATCCCGGCCGAATACCTGCAGATGTTCCAGCCGCTGCCGGACACGATCGCATCGCCCGAGAACCCGATCACCCCGGAGAAGGTCGAACTCGGGCGCATGCTCTACTTCGACACCCGCCTCTCCGCCGACGGAACCCTCTCCTGCTACGTCTGCCACCCGCTCCACGATTACGGCACGACGCACCGCGACAGGGCGGTCGGCCACAGGCACCAGGAGGGTTCGCGCAACGAGCCCACGGTCTTCAACGCCGCGGGCCAGTTCGCGCAGTTCTGGGACGGCAGAGCACCGGACGTGGAGGCCCAGGCCCTCGGTCCGCCGTTGAATCCGGTCGAGATGGCGGTCAGGGATTCGTTCCAATTGATCCGGCTGATCCGTGAGGTCCCGGCCTACGAGGAGATGTTCCGCGCCGCCTTCCCTGGCGAGGCGGACCCGATCACCTTCGCGAATTTCGGAAGGGCGATCGGCGCCTTCGAAAGGCTGCTCGTCACGCCGTCGAAATGGGACCGGTTCCTCAAAGGCGACGAGTCGGCTCTGAGCGACGACGAGAAGAAGGGGTTCCGGACCTTCGTCGAGGTCGGCTGCGTCGCGTGCCACACCGGCCCGTACGTCGGCGGCACGATGTTCCGGAAGCTGGGCGAGGCCAAGCCCTGGCCGGACAGCTCGGACCTCGGGCGCTACCAGGTCACGGGGCGGGAGGAGGACAAGCTGGTCTTCAAGGTCCCGATGCTCCGGAACGTGACGCAGACCTGGCCGTACTTCCACGACGGCTCGATCCTGCGGATCGAGGACGCGGTCCGGTTCATGGGCGAGTACCAGCTCGGCAGGAACCTGACGGACGAAGAGGTCAGCTCGATCGTGACCTGGTTGAGGACGTTACAGGGCGAGATCCCGACGAATCTCATCGAAGAGCCGACGCTGCCGCCGGGGCCAAAGCCGCGGGTCCAGCGTCCGCCCGCCCCGTAGAGGGCGCATAGGAAGCGAACCAGGCACCCCGTCGCCACGGAATGTCCGCGCAGAGGGAGGGACCATGGAACTGCGATGGCTGCTCACCGCCCTCGCCTGCCAAACCCTGGTCGCCGCACCGGCCGACGCACAGAGCTGGCGAGAGATCCAGGCCGCGTTCGGGAGGACCGGGACGGTCGCGGAGGGCGTGCTCCACATCTCTCTCCCCCGCACCGACCTCGAGGTCCGGCTCGAGGGCGAGGTGCTCGAGCCGGACGTCTATGCGGACGGCTGGATCGGCTTCCAGCCCCTGGACGGCGGGAGGATGCGGATGATGGGCGAGATCCCCGTCCTCGTGGAGGAGCTCCAACCCGTGCTGGACGAGATGCGCAGACAGGGCGTGGAGGTGACGGCCATCCACAATCACCTGATCGGCACGTCGCCGCCGATCATGTTCACGCACTTCCGCGCCAGCGGCAACGGGATCGAGCTGGCGAGGCGGATCCGGTCGGTGGTCGAGCGGACCGCGATGCCCCTCGAGGCCACGGAAAGGAAGGAGCCTCCGACCCGCGACTGGTCGGAGATCGAAGCGATCCTCGATGCCGAAGGCGAGGCCAGCGGAAAGGTCGTTTCGTTCAACTTTCCTCGGAACGAACGGCTCTCGATGATGGGCACGCCCATGCCTTCGACCGACGCCCTGGAGACCGCGTCGGAGCTCAACTTCCAGGACCTCGGCGATGGGCGCGTCGCGGCGGTCGGCGAGTACATCGTCGTCGAGTCCGAGGCCGTGCCCGTCACGCGGAAGCTCGAGGAGGAGGGGTTCAACGTCACGGCGCTCCACAACCACATGCTGGAAGAGTCGCCCCGGCTCCTGTTCCTCCATTTCTGGAAGTTCGGCGACCCGAACGCGTTGGCGCGGGCGGCCCGGGCGGCGCTCGATCTGACGAACTCGGGAAGGGAGGACGAGGGGTCGTAGAGGGGAGCCGACGTCGTCGCCCCGACGGCGAGGGGATGCAACCGGTGGAGTAGGTGCTGATGCTCCGCGGCGAGGCGCTCGTGCACCGCAACGTTCGCGGGCGGCGCGCGTCACCGCGCGCCGCCCGGCATGGTCACAGGAGCGCGTCCGCCACCGCCGGCAACACCTGCCCGGCCCGCGCCTCCACCTTCACCGCCGCCACCTCGTCGGCCCGGGTCGGACCCAGATTCACGACCCCGACCGGCACGCCCTCGCCGCGCGCCCGATCCACGAACCGCCGCCCCGAATACACCGTGAGCGACGAGCCGACGACGAGGAGCACCTCACCCTCCTCGTAGAGCCGCCACGCCTCATCCACCCGCGCCCGGGGCACGTTCTCGCCGAAGTAGACGACGTCCGGCTTCATGATCCCGCCGCACACCTCGCAACCGGGCACGCGGAACTCCTCGATCGCCCCATCGGGCAGGTCCGCATCGCCGTCCGGCGCCGCCACGATGTCGCAGGTACGGAGCACTTTCGAAAGGTGATCCGCCCACTCCGGGTTCAGCGCCATCAGCCGATCCTGGAACTCGCTCCGCGGCACGCGCGCCCCGCAGCCGAGACACCGCACCCACGCCAGCGAGCCGTGCAGCTCGATCACGCGGCGACTCCCGGCGGCCTGATGCAGGCCGTCCACGTTCTGCGTGATGATCCCCGCCACCACTCCACCCCCCTCCAACCGGGCCAGCGCCCGGTGCGCCGGGTTCGGCCGCGCGGCCGCCATCCGCCGCCACCCGACCGCGCTGCGCGCCCAATACCGAGCACGCGCCGCATCCCCGCTCACGAACTCCTGGTACGTCATCGGCTTGCGCGGCCGCCGCGCGGTGTCCGGCCCACGGTAGTCCGGGATCCCGGACTCCGTGCTGCACCCCGCACCCACGAGCACGACCACGCGACGCCCCCTCAGGAGGTCGACGAGTCGATTCAGTTCCATGCTCACATCATCGTTCCTTCCGACGATGGGCAGCGACGGCCCGTCATCGCCGTGCTAGCGGCGCTTCCGGAAGGTCGTGAACCCCTGGAGCTCCAGCGTCCTCACACGCCCCTGCGCATCCAGCCCGAAGGTCACGTTCGACCACCCGAAGCCGGTGCTCCGCCAGTGCCCGCGGAAGGTGTCGAACTGCCAGTGCTCCAGATCCGCCACGTAGTCGGGCGAGTAGCGCAGCACCAGCCGCCCGTTCTCCAGGCTCACGTTCACTTCGCCGTAGAGCGAGTCGGCGTACGTCCCCGCGTACGCCTCCAGCGGCAGGGACGGGCCCCGCGAGGCCTTTCGCTCCTCCGCCTCCGACCGATCCGTCGACCGCCTCGCCAGCTCCAGGTACTCCCGGCTCCAGTCCCGCTCCGGGAGCCCGAGGAGCATGTCGAAGACCCGGTACATCAGCGCCGTCTGGAGCGAGCTCGAGCTCAGGTTCGCGATGGCGACGACGCCGATCCCCTCCGACGGGATCATCCCGACCTGCGTCCGGGTGTAGTTCACCGACCCCGTGTGCTGGACGACCTTGCGGCCGTGATAGTCCTGCAACCTCCACCCGAGCCCGTAGGCGGCGAAGTTCTGCGTCGGGAACATCCGCCGCGTCACCGAATCCATCCGGATGACGACCTGCGGCGAGTGCATCTCCTCGAGGGTCTCCCGCCCCAGCAGCCGCTTTCCGCCGTACGTCCCGCCGTTCAGGTGCAGGCGCACCCACTGGGCCATCTCGTAGACGCTCGAGAAGATCGAGCCGGCCGGGCCGAGGGCGTCGTAGTTGCGGCGGTCCATGACGACGATCCGCCCGTTCTCGCGGATGTGCGAGGAGGAGACGTTGTCGCGCCGCTGGACGACGTCGAAGCGCGACGTCGTCCGAGCCATCCCGAGCGGCCGGAAGATCCGCGTCTCGACGAAGTCGTCCCAGCTCATCCCCGACGCCGCCGCGACGACCTCCCCCGCGACCATGTACATGAGGTTGTTGTAGTCGTACCCCTCGCGGAACCCGCGGATCTGATCGAGATGCCGGACCCGGCGGAGGATCTCGGGGCGATCGAACGGCGCGGCGATCCAGACGTTGTCCTCCCGTGCGACGCCGACCCGGTGCGTCAGCAGGTCGCGGATCGTGACGTGGCGCGTGACGTAGGGGTCCTGGAGCTCAAAGGCCGCGAGGTGTTTACGCACCGGGTCGTCCCAATCGACGACGCCCGAGTCCACCAACATCCCGAGCGCCGCGACGGTGAACGCCTTCGAGGTCGAGGCGATGGCGAAGAGGGTGTGCTCGTCGACCCGCCCCTCCTTCCCGTACTCCCGCACGCCGTAGCCGCGGGCGAAGATCACGGAGTCGTTCCGGACGACGGCGATCGCGAGGCCGGGGACCTCCCACTCCCGCATCGCCTTCTCGATGTACGCATCGAGTCCCGCGAGTCGGCCCGACTGGGCGCGCGCGGGAGAGGCGCCGGCGATGAAGACGAGCAGGACGAGGACGAGACTGCGGATACGTGTCATGTGGCGTTGGGGTATGGGGGACCTGGGGCGCCGGAGGCCCGGGGTCGCCGGTCCCCGGCGGATGGGACCGGTGGGGAAATCTACGGGCTCCCGGCCCGATGCGCACGCGCCGCCGGGCCCGAAGAAAGCCCGCCCTCCGCAGCATTCCGCTGCGGAGGGCGTCTCCCGGGCGCTACCGGCCCGATGGGGTGGGGGCCACCACCGCCCCCGGCGCCGCGACGGCCCCGGCCGCAGGAGGGCCGAGACCGCCCCGGCGCAAGACGACTCAGGTCACCGGACGCCGACGCCCCCAGTACGCCGGCTCGCCCTCCGCCGGCGTCGCCCACCGGATGAACTCGCGGAGGTCGTCGTTCGCGGTGACCAGGTCCTCGTCGCGCAGGTACATCATGTGGCCGCTCCGGTAGAGCTTGAAGCGGAACCGGTCCCGGAGCTGCCCCGAAGGATCGATCTGCCACATGGTGTACTTGGACGAGAAGTAGTCGGTCCCGCCATCGTAGTAGCCGGCCTGGATCATCGTCTTGAGATACGGATTCTCCGCCATGGCCTGCCGGAGGTTCTCGCCCGTCCGGTTGTTCGAGTTGTCCCAGGGGCGCACCGGCCCGCCGATCAGGTGGTAGGGCAGATCGGTCTTGTAGCCGAGATCCTCACGCAGGTACTGATTGATCGCCGGGGCGAACGAGTGGTTCCAGGCCGACATCGCGGCGTCGTAGTCGTAGTTGACCCCCGCCGCGTCCCGGTCCACGCCCTGGTAGCGCGCGTCGAGCCGGCCGACCGTCAGGCGCTGGTCGCGCAGGAGCTCCTTCCTCCAGTGGCTGATCGGGATCGAAAGGTTGTTGTTGAGGACGAAGGTCTCGGAGACGCCGGCGAACCGCGCGACCTTCCGGGCGATCTCCCGGCGCTGCTGATCGTCGAGGAAACCGCCCCGGGCGAGCGCCGGGAGGTACTCGTCGATCGTGAAGCGCTCGACCTCGGGGAGGATCGCTTCGAGGTCCTGGCGCTGGAGGTCCTCCGGGAGCTTCCCGTGGTACCACGCCGTGGCCGCGTAGTGGGGGAGGTAGAGCGCGGCGCGCACCGGCCCATCCCGGTCGATCCCCAGGGTCGTGGGCGAGACGAGGACCACGCCGTTCAGGAAGATCTTGTGCGTGGTCTGGAGCCGGTGGGCGAGCCCCGAGACGCGCGTCGTGCCGTAACTCTCGCCGATCAGGAACTTCGGCGACGTCCAGCGCCCCTGCCGCGTGACGAAGAGCTCGATCCAGCGGCCCAGGTAGTCGATGTCCTGGTTGACGCCGAAGAACTGTTTCCGATCGACGCCGTCCAGGGGCCGCGAGAACCCCACGTTGACCGGGTCCACGTAGACGATGTCGGTGACGTCGAGGATCGACTCGGGGTTGTCGCGGATCCCGTACGGCTGGACCGGGTTCCCCTCGTCATCGATCCGGACCCGCTTCGGTCCGGTGTACCCGAGATGCATCCATGCCGACGACGAGCCGGGGCCGCCGTTGAACGAGATCGTCAGAGGGCGACGGGTCTTGTCCTGGATGTCGGAGCGTTCGTAGTACACGTAGAACACCGAGGCGACCGGCTGCCCTTCGGTGTCGTAGACCGGAAGGGTTCCCGCCGTGGCCCGGTACGGGACCCGCTTCCCCTTGATCGTGACCGTGTGCTCGGTCGTGACCGCGCTTTCGAGGGGGATCACGGCGCGTGACGCCTTGACCTCCGTCGCGCCGCCGGCCGAGGACCGGTCCTGGGCGAGCGCGGGGTGCGTGCAGAGTGCCACGGCCGTAGCCATGAGCCCGAGTACGCCCACCCGGGAGCGTGCGACGCTGCGTGTGCGAACGAACATGGATCAGGTCTCCCTCAGTCAGGGTTCATCTCTCCGCCCGGGGGGCTCACGGCCACCCCTTGAGCTGAACGCCGCGCAGGTTCGGGTTGCTGTCCCGCTCCTCGCGCGAGATCGGGATGCAGGTGGCGCCCCAGCCGGCGGGGAACTCGTTCCAACGACGCATGTCGTTGAAGCGCCGGGCTTGGAGCCAGAGCTCGTGGGCGCGCTCGTAGCGGAGGTGTTGCCACGCCTCCTCCGACGAGATGCCGGTGGGGTAATCGGGTAGCCCCGCCGCCGCGCGGACGGTGTTCATGACCGTGATGGCGCCATCCACGTCGCCGTTCTCGAGGAGCACCTCGGCCTCGATGAGGCGCGCCTCCTGCCAGTTGCCGATGACCCAATCGTCGTTGTACGTCGGGTACTTCTGCTGCGCCCAGACGGTCGTGGCCCGGTCGGGACCCACGCGGCCCTGGTTGAGTGCCGGGGTCCTGGGGTCGGGCGAGTCCTGGAAGCGCGGGCCGATCGAGAGCTCGCCCCGGTCGGCATTCTGGCCCCAGAAGAAGCTGCGCTCTCCCGGCGCATCGCGAAAGTGCGCGACCCACCGCATCCCGGTCGGAACCGCGCGGGCGTTGTTCAACGCCTCCGTCCTCTCGCCGAGACCCAGGTGGACGCGGGCCAGGACGAGGCGCGCCCGATGGACGATGCTGTCGGCTCCCGCGGCCTGGGCGATCTGGATCGCCTCCTCCAGCCGCGTCTTGGCCATGGCGTAGCTCTCGGGCGGCTCGACGACCGGTCCGCCGTCGTAGGCGGCCTGGCAGAAGTTGTCAGCGAAATCCGTGATCGCCACCCCGGCATAGAGCCGCATGAGCGCGGCGCGAGGATCGCGGGAGGCGTCGGGGACCTCCTTCGCGATCAACTCGTACGTCTCGTCGGCCACGGCGCGCGCACGGGCCAGCCAGCGCCAGGTGATCCAGGGGATGTTGATGTGGTCGGACTCGGAGTCGAAGAGGTCGATGAAGCCCTCCTTGTCCGCCCGGTGCCAACCCAGCCAGCTCCCCGAGGCGATGGCCTCGTCGGAGAGCAGGGCGGTGATCATCGAGAGCCGGTCGAAGGCCCCGTCGTACGAGGTCACGGCGCCCACGGCGAGGGCGGTCATCACGGCATCGCCGTGGATGTCCTTATCCGTGAGCCGGGTGGGATCGGTGACGTCGAACTCGCAGGCGCCCGCGAGGGCGAACATCGCCGCGCATGCCAGGGCCCGGACGCCACGGAGGCCCGGCCGACCCGCTCCACCTGTCGTAACTCCAGTGCAAGGATTCATGGTCGGATCCTCAGGCTGAGAGTCGCTTCGGAAGGGCCGATCAGAACTGGAAGCTCAGACCGAGCAGGGCCTGCCGCGAGGGCGGCACGGTGAAGTAGTCGGCCCCGATGGAGAGGTTGTTGGCGGTCCCGTAGGTGGACGACACCTCCGGATCCGAACCCGAGTACCCGGTCAGGGTCAGGAGATTCTGTCCGGAGATGACCACACGGGCCGAGCGCGCGCGGACCTTTCCCGCCAGCGAGGCCGGGAGCGAGTAGGAAAGCACGACCTCGCGCAGCTTGAACCAGTCCGCCTTCTCGATGAAGTCGCCGTAGATGCGGTTGCGGGCGATGAACTTCTCGACCTCGGGGTGGTTGGGGTCGCCCCCGTTCGCCAGGACGACGCGCCAGTACTCCTCGCCCGTCCTGTTGAAGGCCATGTAGGGACGGGTGTGGTAGTTGACGTAGTGCCCGAGCGCGAACTGGCCGTTGGCGCGCAGGAGCAGGTCGCCGAGCGAGACGCTCATCCCGACGTTGCCCGTGTGGGGCGGGATGCTCGGCCCGATGTAGACGGCGGTGTCGCTGGCGATGGGGAATCCGTTGGCGTCGTGGCCGATCGTGACCCGCTCCCACTTCCCGGAGACGGGATAGCCTTCGACGATGCGCGTGCCGAAGCGGTCGGCGATGATGAACGGCTCCCCGGCGAGGTCGAGGACCTTGTTGTCGTTGTAGGCGTACCCGGCGGAGAGCGACCAGATGAGCCCCTCGCGGCGAATGAGCTGGATCTCGCCGCTCACTTCGAGGCCGCGGTTCTGGACCTTCCCGGCGTTGACGACCTGGGTGGCCAGGATCCCGTTCGAGGGAGGGAACTGCTTCTCCAGGAGGACGTCGTCCGTCCGCTGGTGGTAGGCGGTCGCCGTGATGGAGAGGCGGTTGTCGAAGAGGCTGGCGTCGAAGCCCCCCTCGAACTCGCGGCTCACCTCGGGGGCGAGCTTGGGGTTGCCGTAGGTCGCGGAGCGGATGCCGGGCTGGCCGTGCATGCCGATGACGTTGGTGTAGGTCCGCACGGCGTCGAAGGCGCCGGGTTGGGTGCCGGCCGTCCCGTAGCCGGCGCGGAGACGCAGCGTGCTGAGCCACGGGACGTCGAACCAGTCCTCGTCGGAGATGACGTAGGAGAGGCTCGCCTTCGGGAAGGCCATCCACCCGAAGTCCTCGCCGAAGGCGCTGGAGCCGTCGACGCGGGTCCCCACCTTGACGAAGAGGACATCGCGAACGCCGAGCTGGTACTCGCCGAAGAAGCCGCCCGTGTCGTAGCTGAGGTTGCTCTCGCTGACCGAGGCGAGGGCGGTGGCACCGAGCGCGCGCAGGCCGGGGCTCGCGAACTCGGAGCCGGTGGCGTTGGCGATGCGGTCGGTACGGCTGAAGAACTGGGCGCCGATGGTGAACTCGGATGCGTAATTGTCCGAGTGGCGGAGCCTGAGCGCGGCGCCGTAGTCGACGTTGAGCTGCGTGTTCGTGCGCGTGTTGATCGTGCGGCTCCCCTTGCGCACCGGCTGCCCCGGCTCGATCCAGTACGGCGCGTAGCTCGTGCCCTGCCCGTTGACGATCTCCACGCCGAAGGTGACCCGATGACTGAAGAGCTCGGCCGGACGGTGCTCGAGGGTCAGGCTGCCGGTGTAGCGGTTGGCGATGTCCTCGACCTCGCGCGCCAGCACCATCGGCACCGGGAAGAAGGCGCCGCCCCAGGGGTCGGTCTCGGTCCCGCGCGTGACCGGGTTGCCGAGGTAGACGTTGGTGAGGATCCCGCTGGTCACGTTGTCGTTGACCGGGAGCGCGGTGTTGCTCACCGAATAGCTCGACGTGAAGCTCCCGGTGAACGCCTGGGACGGGCGGATGTCGAGGTTCAACCGCCCGGAGGTGCGCTTGAACCAGTTGTTGACGAAGGAGCCGTCGGAGTCGACCCGGCTCAATGCGGCGAAGAAGCCGAACATCTCCGATCCGCCCCGGACCGAGGCGCTGAACTCGGTGTGCCTGCCGGTGCTGAGTAGGTCGTTGGCGGAGGGGTACTTGGGGTCGGGGTGCATCTTCGGCAGATTCTTCGGGATCCAGTTGGCCCCCACCTTCAGGTCGAGATTGTAGGTGGTCTCACCCGGGCGACCCCGCTTGGTGAAGATCTGGATCACGCCACTCGACGCCTCGCTCCCGTAGAGGGCCGTCGCCGCCGCCCCCTTGATGACCTCCATCCGCTCTATATCCTGCGGGTTGATGTCGCTCAGGCGGCTCACCACCTGCCCGCCCAGACCGATCAGGTTGATGTTGCCCCGATCGAGCCGCACCCCGTCGATGTAGATCAGGGGTTGGTTGTCCTGGGTGAGACTGGTGATGCCGCGCAGGATCAGCGGGCCGGCCGCCCCGAGCGTACCGCTCGAGGCCATGCTGACCACGCCGGCCTCGCGGCCCTGGAGCAGGTCCTGGATGCGGGTGACCGGGGCGTCCCGCAGCTTGCTCTCGACGTCGATCGAGGCGATCCCCGTCCCGATCGCCCGGCGACGTTGCACCCCCGCCGGGGAGCCGCTGACGACCAGCTCGTCGAGGGCGATGGTGCTGACCGAGAGCTCGAAGTCGACGACCGCCGTCTGGCCGTCGACGACCTCGACGGTGTGCCGGACCGTGCCGTAACCGATGAACTGCGCCTCGATCTCGTAGGTGCCGACGGGGACGTTGGGGATGAGGTACCGGCCGTTCGCCGACGTCGTGAGGCCGCGGCCGAGCCGCGGGATGAAGACCTGGGCGTTCGCCAGTGGCTGTCTCGTACTGCGGTCCACCACGGAACCGGTGACGGTCCCGGTCTGCGCCGATGCCGCTTGGACGACCCAGAACTGCGCTGCGGCGATGAGCGCCGCGACAAGTTTGATTCTGTTCCGCATCGCCAAACCTCGGTTCGAGAGTGGAGGGAGAGCGACCGTGGGATGCCCCGATCATCGGCCGCGACAGGCGGGGGGCGCCGGGCAGCCGGCCCCACGGCCACGATCACGCTCGGGTCGGGATGCTCGCGATGCCTCCTTTCCGGTTCGGGGGTTCGATGGGTCGCCGGATCGGCACATGCCCCCTCCGGTACCGGTCGACCGTGGGATTGGGCCATCGCACGCAGCCGCACCTTCCCCGCACGAGACCGGGAGGAAACGACGGGTGCGCCGCTGACACCCTCGTCGGAAGTGGATCCGCTGTCTTTGGCTCGGGGAATCCTGACGTGCCCGTGGTGCTGCCGGAGCAGTCACCCGGCCTCATCATCTATGGAGACGCCGAAGTCGGCTCGTTCTGTCGCTGGGGGCTGGCGAGAAGGGGCAAGAACGATGCCAGGGAGCCGGCCCACCCTGGGTCGCCGGGGGCGGGCCGCGTCGATCCACCGCCGGCGCGGCGAATCGTCTCATCCGAAGGTCTAGGCCCGGACGCCGTGCATCACGACGCCCATCTCCGGGTGCATCCTCCACGATGCTCCACCAGGCACCGCGATGATGCACCCTTCGGGGGGTGTTCGCCTGCGATCGTCGGTCTCGAAGCGTGCTTCCGGGTACCTGCTGCAATCGGTGCGATGGCCGGAATCGGCGGCCGCGCCACGCGATCCGCGCTCCGACGATGCCCGCCGCCGACCGGCCGCACGCTCGATCGATGGATGTCGGGAACCGCTCGGCCGCGTTCTTGCTATAGCCCGGCGAGGTCCTGCCCGGTCCGCCCTTTTCCGTGATGCGGCCGCACCCCGTGTCGCCGTGACGGTCCCGAGTCGCGGCCATCACCCTCCCGGTAGGGTTCTCGACGGAGCCTTGCCCCGCCCGTCGGCGGTGGACCATCTTGCGGTGCCGGGCCAGACCGACTCGACCGAACGGAACCCATGCACACCGGACGAGGTCACCTTCGGTTGAACCTTCTGCGCGGCCTGTTGCTGCTGCTCGGGCTCTTCCTCCCGTTCAACCTCACCTCCTCGATCCCATCCCTGGGTGATGAGGAGAAGCGCTTCGGCTGGTCGACGACCCATCTCGCGGATCGGGGCGAGTCGTACCTGGTCATCCATCGGACCATGCGCCACGGTTACACGCACGGCGTGCGTACGGGCGACGTGCTCCGATCGATCGACGGCGAGGTCGCGACCGACTCGACGCTGGAACGGGTGAGGCGCAACGCCGTCGCCGGCGACACCCTGCGCCTGGTGGTCGAGCGAGGGGGGGAGCTCGTCGAACTCCGCGTGCCCGTGACCGGCCACTCGGCGAGCTACACGGGGTACTTCTGGTACCGGTTCGCGGTGGGGATCGCGGGGTGGGCCCTGGGCATGGCGCTCGTGGTCTGGAGGGGGTCGGGGCCCGGCGCGCTGGTCCTCGCGGCCGCACTCCTCCTGCTCATCCCGGTGACGATCTCGAGCGGTGTCCACGGCGACGGCGTCGTGGCCACGATCGTCCGCTCCGGGTGGCAGCTCCAGGCCGCCGCGTACCGCTTCTTCTCCCCGGCGCTGATGGCCCACTTCCTCGTCATCGCGACCGGCCGACCGGCGCGGCTCCGTTCGCCTCTGCTCTGGCTCGGGGTTTACACGGCCCTCTTCGTCACCCTGGCGCTGGTGACCGATCTCTTCCGCACGCCTATGGCCTGGGGGCAGTTCGGCTCGCAGCGCGAGCTCCGCGCCATCGCGGGGTTCCCTTTCGAACTCCTCGCCACCGGCGTCGCCTGGACCATCTCCCGCCGTCCTACCGGACTCCCGCTCTCGGTTCGATGGCTCGCGTACGGGATCCTGGCGATCTCGGCGACCGCCGTCTTCCGCTCGGTCATCGGACTCACCCTGGGGGAGGAGAACATCCCGGAGTTCTTCTGGCGCCTTCACGGCCTGATGCTCGTCCTGCTCCCCGCGACCGCGGCGGCGTACCTGGCCGTACCGGTGGAAACGATCGAGAGGGGTTGGGCGGAACGACGTCGTCTCGCCGCGTGGCTCACCGCGATGCTCACGGGCCTCTACGGTGTGGTGGTCACCGCCGCGGCGGCGGTCGTCCTGAGCTCGACCGACCACCGCCTCGAGGGCGCCGAGTGGCTGCTCTTCGCGAGCATCTTCCTGGCGGCCGTGCTCTTCTCGCCGATCCTGCGCTGGTCGCAGGAGCTCGTCGACCGCCGGTTGTTCTCGCGCTGGGTCGAGCTGGAGACGGCCGCCCAGGCGATCGTCCAGGCCGTGAGCGCCGAGCTGGAGCCGGAGCGGATCGCGGCGCGGGTCGCCACCGACGTCCCCCGGCTGCTCGGCGCCTCGCGCGCCCGCCTCATCATTTGCGAGGAGGTTGCGGCGTCGTGGCGGACGACGGCCCCCCCCGAATTCGAGGTGCTCCCGGCGACGTCGCTCCGTGATGACCTCGCCCGGTCCCGCCACCCCGGAGCCGTCACCCTCGTCCCCATCGAACGCCCGGACGGCACCCTGATCGGCGCGCTCCGCATCGAAACGGCGACCGGCATGGATGCCCCGCGCTACGCGGTGGCGGGGACGCTCGCCCAGGGACTCGCCTCGGCGCTTCGCAACGCGGAGAACTATCTCGAGCTCCGCCGGGCCCAGCAGGACCTGGCCGATGCGGAGCGCATCGCCTCGCTGGGTGCCCTCGCGGGCGGGCTCGCCCACGAGATCAAGAACCCGCTCGCCGGGCTGAAGATGGGGCTGTACCTGCTCGAACGGGACGGGACCGATCCACGGAAGATCACGCGGATCCAGAGGGATCTCCGCCGCATCGACGACCTGGTCTCCGGACTCCTCCGCTTCACCCATGAGGGCGCGTCCGAGGATTCCGGGGTGATCGACCTCCACGCTTTGCTCGGCGAATGCATCGCCGACCTGCAGCCCGTGGCCGAGGACAGGGAGATCACGATCCGGGTGCACCCGGATGACGGGGACCTGAAGGTCCTCGCCAGCCCGGGTCAGCTCCGCCTCGTCATCTCCAACGTTCTCCAGAACGCGCTCGATGCCGCCGGAACCGGTGGCGTGGTCGATGTCGGGACCGCGATCCGCGGCCCGAACGCCGAACTCACGATCCGCGATTCGGGACCCGGGATCCCCGCAGGTCTCGAGGAACGCATCTTCGAAATCAACTTCTCGACGAAACGTGGGGGAACGGGGCTCGGCCTCGCCCTGGCCCGCAGGGAGGTGGAGCGGCTGGGCGGCAGGATCACGGTCGACGGCGGCCAGGGCAGAGGCGCTCTGTTGCGCATCGAGTTGCCGAGGCATATTTAGCGGGCATCACGTCCACAACCCGAAGCTCGATCCATCCCCCAGTGCAGTGCCGGCCGCCGGCGGCCCGACCGGCCAAGTGGTCCAACATGCCACGGAGGGTTGGCTTATGCCCCGCCCCGGGATCCTGATCATCGATGACGAACGGAATTTCCGGGAGTTCCTGGCCGAGGCGCTCGAGACCGAGGGATACGACGTCTCCATTGCGGCGTCGGCGCGGGCGGGCGTGGCGTTGGCGCGGGAAAAGGAGCCCGGCATCATCCTCCTCGACCAGAATCTGCCCGACCAGCCGGGTCACGACATCCTGCCCACCCTGCGCCAACTCGACGTGCGCCCGACGGTGATCATGATCACCGCCTACGCGGAGTACTCCAGGGCGGTGGCCGCGGTCAAGGCCGGCGCGCACCATTATCTGACCAAGCCTTTCGACTTCGGGGACCTCCTCGCGGTTCTCGACGAACTGCGCGGCGTCGGGCTCGCCCCGAACGCCCCGTCCGCCGATGATCCCCTCGCCGCGTTCGTCGGCGTTTCCCCACAGATGCAGGAGGTGGAACGACAGATCTGGCAGGTCGCGACGAGCGGGGTCGGCACCGTCCTGATCCGCGGAGAGTCGGGAACCGGCAAGGAGCTGACCGCGCGCGCCATCCATGCGCTGAGCGACCGGCGGGCCCGCCGACTCGTCTCCGTCAATTGCGCCACGCTCACGGAGACCCTGTTGATGAGCGAGCTCTTCGGCCATGAGCGCGGCGCCTTCACCGACGCCCGAGAGCGCAAGAAGGGGATCTTCGAGTTGGCCCATGGCGGCACGGTCTTCCTCGACGAAGTCGGCGAGCTGACGCCTCGCGCCCAGGCCGCGTTGCTGCGGGTCCTCGAGGAGCGGGTCGTCACGCGGGTCGGCGGGTCCACGGAGATCCCGGTCGATGTTCGCGTCCTGGCGGCGACGAACCGCCCCCTCGAAGAGAGGGTCCGCATGAAGAAATTTCGGGCGGACCTGTATTATCGCCTCAACGTCGTCGAGATCGCCCTGCCCCCGTTGCGAAATCGACCGGAAGACATCCTCCCCCTCTTTCGGCACTTCGCGCGCTTGTTCGCGCAGAAGTACGGAGGGCCCGTGCGTACGCTCTCGCCGAAAGCGGAGGAACGACTGATGACGTACCCGTGGCCCGGCAACGTCCGGGAGCTGCGGAACGCCATCGAGCGAGCGTACATCGTGAGTCCCGGTCCGACGATCGACCTCGAGGACCTCCCCAAGGCGCTCAGGGATCAGGGGACCGACCGGTTGTTCCCGGGCATCCCGCTCCAGCGACTCCCCTTCCGGGAGGCGAAGGAGAAGGTGATCGACCATTTCGAGCGGGTTTACCTCACGAAGACCCTGACCCGGGTCAACGGCAACATCTCCCGCGCCGCGCGCCGAACCGGGCTGCAGCGCCAGGCGCTGCAGCGGCTGCTCCGCAAGCACGGCCTGAAGGGGAGAGATTTCAGGAAGTAGAGGAGGCGGTCACGGCGGGGGCGGCCCGCCGGCCGCGCGGGGGGTGGCCCCGTCGCTCCGATCCCGATCGAGTTGGATGTCCGCCCAGGATCGCGGGTCCTCGATCGGCTCGAGGTGGGTGAAGACGGTGCTCCCGGGGACCGCGGCGCGGATGCTGTCTTCGATCTCTTCGAGCAGGTCGTGCCCTCTGCCGACCGTCCAGTCGGCCGGGACCAGGACGTGGAACGAGATGAAGTGCCGACGCCCCGCCCGCCTCGTGCGCAGCGCGTGGAACTGGATGCCCCGCTCCGCGTAGCCGGCGAGGACGCCGGCGATCGCGTCCCGCATCTCCTCGGGGAGCGCCGTGTCGAGGAGCCCGAGCATCGAGCGGCGGATCAACCCCACGCCGATCCGCGTGATGTTGAGCGCGACGGCGATCGCGAGGACCGGATCGAGCCAGGTCCACCCGGACAATCCCGCGGCGCCGACGCCCGCGATCACCGCGACCGACGTCCAGACGTCGCTCATCAGGTGGTGCGCGTCGGCCTCGAGCGCGATCGAGCCCTGGCGCCGCCCGGCGCGGATTAGCACCCGCGCGACCGCGAAGTTGATCCCCGACGCCACCGCGGAGATCGCGAGCCCGACCCCGACGGCCTCGAGCGGTCTCGGGTCCAGCAGCCGCACCCCCGCCGCCCAGAGGATCCCCAGCGCCGCCGCCACGATGAGCGCGCCCTCGAACCCGCTCGAGAAATACTCGGCCTTCGTGTGCCCGTACGCGTGCTCCGCATCGGCGGGCCTCGCCGCGACCGACAACGCGAGAAGAGCGACGACCGCCGACGCCAAGTTGACGAGCGACTCGAGCGCGTCCGAGAGGAGCCCGACCGAGCCGGTGATCGCGTACGCGCCACCCTTGAGCGCGATCGTCGCGAGCGCGGCGAGGATCGAGATCCAGGCGTACCTCGTCGCCGACGGCTCCGCCGCCCCCGCGGTCTCCGGCCCTCCCCCCGGGTGCGGCGCCCGGGCCCGCTCGAGCAGACGGTCGCCCGGTGCTCCGGCCATCGACGAGATCCCTCCGATTCTGTCGATCGTGATCCCAGGGAATCTGGGCCGGGTCGGCGCTTTGTCAACTCGCGAGGCGACGCCGCTCCGCCTCGATCCGATCGGCCAGGTGCGCCGCATCCCTTCCGACCCAGCCGATCAGCGCGGAACCGCGGGTGTGCTGCCACGGCAGCCCCAGGAAGTAAAGCCCCGGGAGGTTCGTGACGCCCCGCCTATGGATCGGCAGCCCGGAGCCATCGAGCACCGGCGCCTCGATCCACCGGTAGTCCGATCGGAACCCCGTCGCCCAGACGACGACGTTGACCCGGAGCTCCTCGCCGTCGCGCGTGTAGACCCGGTCCCCGTCGCACCGCTCCACCCCGCCCACGACCCGGACGCGCCGCTCGCGCGCGAGGATCTCCGGGCTGTCTCCGATCAGGACGTCGGTGCGGCTCATCCTCCGCCCGAGCCGGGAGCCGACCGTGATGTCCATGATCCCGGCCTTCTCCAGCCACCAGAAGACGCTCCGTCCGAGGAACCGCTCGGGGAGCCGGCGGAGTCTCGCGCCGACCGAGAGCGTCGTCCGGCGCGTCGTGGCAAGCTCCGCGGCGATCTGCACCCCCGAGTTGCCGCCCCCCACCACCAACACGTCGCCCGGCGGGAGCCGGTCCGGGTTGCGATACTCGCTGCTGTGGAGCTGGACCACGTCCGGCGAGAGCCCCTGTGCGATATCGGGGACGAACGGGAGCTGGAACGGCCCCGTCGCGACCACCACCTGGTCCGCGCCGTAACGGGCCGTTGCGGTATCGATCTCGAACCCCGCCCCCTCAGGCGTGGGACGGAGGGCGACCACCCGCTCGCCGAGTCGGACCGGGAGGTCGAACGTCGCCACGTACCGCTCCAGGTAATCCGCGACCTCGTCCTTCCGCGGGTAACGCTCCGGGTCGCCGGGAAAGGCGAGGCCGGGGAGCGCGCTGTAGCGCGCGGGGGTGAAGAGGGTCAGGGAGTCCCAACGGGTGCGCCAGACGTGGCCGACCCGGGGCGAGGCGTCGAGAATCACGAAACGCCGACCCTGGCGGGCGAGGGCGTGCCCCATCGCGAGCCCCGCCTGCCCCCCGCCGACGACTACGATTTCGTATCTATTCCTATCCATCGGACCAGGCTCCGTTCGTGTCAAACGGTGGCAAACCCGGACATCGGTACCAGGTCCGGCGGGTCGCCGGCCGTCCGCCGACCCGCCGGCAAACGGCTCTATCGACGCGCTGGAGGCGCGAGCAGCTCGGGATCCGCCGCGACCGGACCGCCGAGCGTCCGGAGGTACGCCTCGAGCTGGGCAAGTTCCTTCTCCGAGAGGCGCAGCCGCTCGAGCTCGGTGTGTCCGACCGGCGCCGCGGGCGCCTCGTTGTAGTGCCGCAGGACCTCGCGGAGCGTGGCGAACTGGCCGGCGTGCATGTACGGAGCCCGGCCGGCCACGCCGCGGAGGCTCGGGGTCTTGAAGGCGCCTTCCAGCGCGTGCCCCTCCGCGACGATGAACTCGAGCGCCGTGCACTCCTCGGGAAGCGCATCGCTGTAGCGGCTCTTGCAGTTGAACTCATCGCCGAGCACCTGGGCGGCGCCGACCGCACGCCCCCGATCCGCGTCGAGCCCCCGGGCGGCGGGGACGCCGATGTTGTGGAAATCGTTGTTGGTCAGTAGCGGCCCGTTGTGACAATCGATGCACTTCGCCTTGCCGATGAAGAGCCGGAGCCCCGCCTCCTCGTCCTTCGAGAGCACCCCCACAGGGGCGCGCCCCTCCCGTACCAAGCCCTCGGCGTATCGGTCGAAACGCGTGGGACCGTACTGGATCCGCCGCTCGTAGGCGGCGATCGCCTTCCCGATGTTCGCGAAGATCCGGTTGACCGACTCGCGCTCCCCGGGTGTCATGCCCTCCCAGGCGGCGCGGGCCGCGGAATCGGGGACCGGGCCGGCGTGACGGGGGAGCCCGCTCAGGTCGGGGAGCGGCCCGAAGATCGCTTCGTACTCCGCCCGGTAGTGCTCGGCGACGACGTGTGCATACTGCGTGCGGCTCCCCCCGTGCTCGACCGGGCTCTCGAGGGGGCCCAGCGCCTGCGCCCACTGACTGTCCTTGCGCCCATCCCAGAATTGCCACGGGCTGTACGCGGTCCCGGCGATCGGCATGGTACGACGATCGGTCGTCCCCACCCCGATGCCCCGCGGCCTCCCGTCCTGGAACTCGCGGTCCGGCATGTGGCAGCTCGCACACGACACCTCCCCGTTCGAGCTCAGGCGGGCATCGAAGAAGAGCTTGTGGCCGAAGGCGACCGCCGCGGGGTCGTCCGCATAGCGGTTCGAGGGGTCCGGCGGCAGCGGCTCGAGCGCACCGAGCCAGAGCGACCCGATCGCCTCGATCTCTTCGGCGCTCCAGCGCCCCACTTGAGCGATCGACGCCGCACACGCCACGGTCACGACCAGCGCGATCGCGCCCAGCACCCCGACCCGGATCTTTGCCATGTCATCCCCCATGAGAGGTTGCCTCTTTCGTCGAACACCGCGGAAATCTGGCGGTGCGGGCGACGGGGCGATTGAACGAAACCGCCGGATTCTTTGTACGAACCGGCTGATCTTCCGGAAGGCGATGGCGCCCTCGCGCGATCGCCGCGGCGGACAAGGGATGGGACGGCAGGGCCGGGGCGGCGTCGGCCTTGGGCGGGGCCGGGGGCGGAGGTGGGCGTGGGGGCGGATACGACGGTGGGGGTGGGGATGCGGCCGGGGCGGCGAAACGCGGCGGGAACGGGAACGGGAACGGGAACGGGAACGGGAACGGGGACGGGCGCGGGCTCGGGCGCGGCTGAGATGCCGGCCACGGGATCGCCGGTTGGGCAGCCGGTTCGGCGGTCGCTTCGACCGCCAGCTCGACCACCGGTTCGGTCCCCGGCTCGACCGCCAGCTCGACCGCCCGCTCGACCGGCGGCTCGACCCGCAGCTCGACCCCCAGCTCACCCGCCCGCTCGACCGCGGGCGGCGACCCCCGAGTAGCCCGGCCCCTCTACCGCGGATCGGGGGGATCGCTCCCCGTGCCGGTGGTCGCCGAACCGCGGACGCACTGCAGGGCCGCCCAGGCGGCGCTGACCCCCTCCGCGATGACCCCCTCCGTGTGCTCCGCCCCACGGCGACGGACCGCGCCTGCAGCGAAGACGCAAGGATGGCTGGTCTCCTTCGGGTACGGGCGGCGAGCGAGCGGCCAGGCGAGAGTCCTCGGAGACAGCGCATCGGGAAAGGTCACGATCGCGCCGCGGGCGTCGAGGGCGAGCGTTCCCGTGAGCCAGGAGGTCCGTGGGGCGCCGGTCCCGAGGAGAAAGAGAGCGGCGGCGGTCCGGAATGCGATCTTGCCGCTCCGGCGATCCCGGAGCGCCAGCGCCTCGATGCGTTCGACCCCCGCCACCTCCAGGATCTCTGCGTGCGGGCGCACCACAATGCCCATGCGCGCCCGGAGCCGCTCGACCAGCCCGGCGGGCAGGCGCGCGGCGATCCGCCCCCCACGGGAGACGATCACCACACGCCTGCAGCGGCGGCTCAGTCGAAGCGCGGCCCGTGCCGCGGCGACCGGGTCGCCGGCCACGAAGACGTCCTGCGACTCGAGCGTTTCCGGCACCACGGGAGGGAGACCGAAGTAGACGCCCCTCCCGATGAACGCGCGGAGCCCCGGCGCCGGGAGTTCGGCCGGCTCCTTCCCCATCGCGAGGATCGCGGCGCGCGCCGTCACCGACGATCCATCGGCGAGGATGAGCTCCAGGGCGCCACCCTGCGACCGCAGACCGCACACCTCGGCGCCGGTCCGGACCTCGGCGCCGAAGCGCCGGGCCTGGACCAGTGCGCGCTCCGCGAACTCCGAACCGCTCAGACCGACCGGGTACCCGAGTACGGCCTCGAGGCGCGCACATTCCCGCAGTCCGCCCCCGGGCACACCGCGCTCCAGCACCACCACCCGCCCCCCCTCCGCCGCGGCGCACGCGGCCGCGGCGAGACCGGCAGCCCCGGCTCCCACGACCGCGACGTCGAACGATCCGGACATCCTACAGGTCGAGGTTGAAGACGACGCTGTCCGTCCCCGCCGCCGAGGCGATCCGGAACTTCAGCTCCCACCAGCCGCCCATGTTGAACTTCACGCCGTCGACCTGGTACACGCCCCCGCCCAGCGGCCGCGTCACGCGCGGCTTCGTCGGTAGGCCGTGGCCGTGCTGAGGCATACCGCCGTCGACGACGATCTCGGCTCCATCCACCGCGGCGCCCCCGACCGTGCCGACCTTCAACTTCACCGTGTGCATGCGCCTCACCTTGAGCGGCTCGGTCGGCTCGATCGTCGCCTCGTAGATCCCGTTCGCCGAAACCCGAGGGCCCAACCCGAACTCCGACGCCGGCGGTCGCTCGGCCTTGGCGTGGAACATCATCATCACATGGGCGCACCCGGCCAGGAGGCCGATGCCCACCACCGCAACGACGCCGACCATCGCGCCCCTGCCCAACCTCTTCGACCCGCGGACCCGCTTCCCGTATGCCTTCATGGTTTTCCTCCCGTGTGGTTCGTCGACTGCTTCCGTCACGGGGGAATCTGCTCGAAGGCGTCGGGTGGGGATTGAACGATGCCGCTGGATCTATTGTATGAACCGGCTAACTTTACGGAGGGCCAGCGTGCGGTAGGCTCTCGCCTCGCCGATACACCCGGGATGGATGGACGCGCAAAGATGCAGGAAACGAGGGACGATTCGAACGGCGAGCCGACGCCGAGCGGGTGGCGCGCACGCTGGTACCTCTGGGACGGGGGCTTCCTCACAATGGGAAGGAGCTCCGGGGTCGTGCCGCGCCACTCCCATCACGCGGTCCAGATCGCCGTAGGCCTGGACGGCCCCGTCGGGCTCCACGGCCCCGACGACGCGTGGGTGACCGCCCCGGGGATCATCGTCGCGGCGGATGTGCCCCACCAGTTCGCCGCCATGGGATCGCTCCTCGCGATGATCCTCGTCGACCCGGAGTCCCACGAGGGGCGATGGCTCCAGCGATCGCTCCGCGCGCCGGTGTCGGAGATCCCCGAGGCGAAGCTCAAAGCGTGCGAACCCGCGCTGCGTTCGATTTGGGATGACCCGATCGATGCCCCCGAGACGGCGCGGCTCGTCCACTCCGTGGTGCGGCAACTCTGCGCCGGCCCCCCGCCGCCGCGCCCGCTCGACCCGCGAATCGTTCGGGGGCTCGAGGTCATCCGGCGCATGGACACGGCGAAGATCTCTCTCGACGACGTCGCCCGCGCCGTCTTCCTCTCCCCGAGCCGCTTCGCCCACCTCTTCAGCGAGGAGATCGGACTGCCCTTCCGACGCTACGTGCTCTGGCGGCGGATGACCCGTGCGATGCTCGCGGTGGGGCGAGGAAGCACCCTCTCCGCCGCCGCGCACGCCTGCGGCTTCGCCGATTCCGCGCACCTCACCCGGACCTGCCACCAGATGCTCGGGCAGGCGCCCTCCGCCCTCATGGGGATGGGGGAGTTCTACGAAATCCCGGCGCCCTTCGAGATGCCGTTCACGGCAACGTGAACGGCCGAGGGCGCTCGGCTTCCTCGACTCGGGCGACGCCCCGAAACCGTAAGGCGCCGCCCCCGTCCTACGCCAGACGCAGCCCGTGCTTCGAGAGGGGGAGCGAACGGATCCGCTTCCCCGTCGCGGCGAAGATCGCGTTGCAAAGCGCCGGGATGACCGGCGGGAGCGCCGGCTCGCCCATCCCCGTCGGCGGGTGATCGGTCCGCCGGAAGTGGACCTCCACGGGCGGCGCCTGGTGGATGCGCAGGAGCGGGAAGTCGTGGAAGTTGCTCTGCACCGTGCGCCCGCCCTCGATCGTGACCTCCTGGGCGAGCGCCTCGCCGATCCCGTCCAGCACCGAGCCCTGGACCTGCTGGACTGCGCCGCTCGGGTTGATGATCTGGCTGCCGACGTCGCCCGCGACCCAGACCTTGTGGATCCGGAGCGCATCGCCCTCGACGCTCGCCTCCACCACCTCGGCGAAGTAGCCGCGGTGACTGTAGTGGAAGGCGATGCCCATCCCGTGGCCGACGGGGAGTCGTCGCTTCCCCCATTCCGACTTCTCCGCGACGAGCTCGAGGACGCCGCGGGCGCGCTCGGCATCGAAGCCGCCCCTTTCCTCCCCCCCGGCGACGCGGGGCTCGGCGAGGAGCTCGAGGCGGAACTGCAACGGGTCCTTCCCCGCCGCGTGGGCGAGCTCGTCGATGAACGACTGGACCGCCCAGGCGATCCCGTTGCTCCCGGGGGCGCGCAGCCACCCCGTCGGCACGCCGAACGGCATGATCGAGGTCTCGAGCGCGTAGTTCGGGACGAATCGGGCCGGGAACTCGCCCGCCGTCATCCCCGCGGCCCGAGCGAACTCCTCCCCCTCGCCGAAGGTGATGAAGTGGTCCCGCCAGGCGATGAGCTTCCCCGCCGCATCGACGCCGCCCTTGAAGTAGTGGAACCCCGCGGGGCGGTAGAAGTCGTGCCGGATGTCGTCCTCGCGCGACCAGAGCAGCTTCACCGGCGCGCCGACCTCCCGCGCGATCCACGCCGCCTCGACCATGTAGTCGTTCAGCAGGCGCCGACCGAAGCCGCCGCCGACGCGCGTCATGTGGATGACGATGTCCCGCTCCGGGATGCCGAGGGTCTGGGCGACGAGCTCGCGCCCGGCCTGCGGGTTCTGCGTCGGCGCCCAGATCTCCATCTTGCCGTCGTGGAAGTGCGCCGTGCAGTTCTGCGGCTCCATCGGGGCGTGGGCGAGGAACGGATAGACGTAGGCGGCCTCGACCACCTTCGCGGCTCGGCGCAGCGCGCCCTCCACGTCGCCGTCGCGCCGGATCGTCTTCGCCGGACGCCGCCGGGAGAGCTCCTCCGCGCGCCGGGCGAACCCCGCGCTGCTCTGCGATGCCGTGGCCCCCTCGTCCCACTGCACATCGAGCCGCTCGCGCGCCTTCTGCGCGGCCCACCAGGTGTCGGCGACGATCGCCACCCCGCCGAGCAGCCCGCTCAGGTCGGTGCCCCCCTCGATGACGAAGGCGTGGCGCACGCCGGGGAGCGCCCGCACCGCCTCGAGGTTCGCGCTCCGGACCTTCCCGCCGAAGACCGGGCACTTCTCCAGCACCGCGTAGAGCATCCCCGGCACCTTGACGTCGATCCCGAAGAGCGGCTTCCCCGTGACGATCGCCGCGTTGTCGACCCCCGGGACCGGGGTGCCGATGATCTTGAAGTCCTTCGGATCCTTGAGCGGGACCTTCTCGAGGTCCGGCGCGGGAAGGCTCGCGGCGAGGTCGAGGAGCTCGACGTAGGCGACGGACCGCCCCGTCGGCCGATGGTGCACCCGGGCCGAGGCGGCGTAGCACTCCGCCTCGGGGACACCCCACTTCCGCGCCGCCGCCGCGATCATCATCTGCCGCCCCGCCGCGCCGACCCGGCGCATCTCCTCCCAGTTGTTGGGCGTCGCGGTGCTCCCGCCGGCGAACTGGCGGCCGTAGCGCTCCGGATCGCTCGGCGCCTGCTCGATGCGGACGTCCTTCCAATCCACCTCGAGCTCTTCCGCGATCAGCATCGGGAGCATCGTCTTCACCCCCTGCCCGATCTCGGGGTTCTTGGCGATGATCGTCACGACGCCGTCGGGCGTGATGCGGATGAAGGCATTGGGCGAGAAGCCGTCGGACGAAGAGGCCGCGTCGGCCCGTTCCCCCGCCGGCAGGTCGAAGCCGCAGCCGATCAGCAGCCCGCCGCCGGCCAGGGCGGTCACGCGCAGGAAGGAGCGACGGCTGAAGAGCACTTTGTCCACGAGGCCTCCTCCAGGGTCGAGCGTTCCCGAGTCTGTCGACGCGTCGATGCGGTGGGATCAGGCCGCCGTCGTACGGGCGAGCTCCGCCGCCTTGTGGATCGCCTCACGGATCCGCAGGTAGGTCGCGCAGCGGCACAGGTTGCCGGCCATCGCGGCGTCGATATCGGCGTCCGTCGGGTTCGGGTTCTTCGCGAGGAGCGCGGCCGCGGCCATGATCTGACCGGCCTGGCAGTAGCCGCACTGGGGCACGTCGACCTCCTGCCACGCCCGCTGGACCGGGTGCGAGCCGTCCGCCGAGAGCCCCTCGATCGTCGTGATCTCCGCCCCCGCCGCCTGGGAGGCGGTGACCGAGCACGAGCGCACCGGCGAGCCGTTCAGGTGCACCGTGCACGCCCCGCACTGCCCGATCCCGCACCCGTACTTCGTGCCCACGAGGTCGAGCACGTCGCGCAGCACCCAGAGGAGCGGCATCTCCTCCGGCACATCCACGGAGACCGGCCTCCCGTTCACCTTCATCTCGACTTTCATCGCGAGCGCCCTCCGTGAGTTCGTGGAGAGGTTTCCGGACCGAGCCCGCCCCACCGCGGCCGGCGGCGGCGCCGGCCACCGAAGGCGCCGGTCGCGCCGAGCCTGGAGACGTTGTCCGGATGACGTCGGAAGAGGTAGCGCCCGACGCACGGCAGGTCAAGTGCGACGATTCACGGGAAGCGGGCGGCGACCCCCGCGGACCGGTGACCTCATGGGCGCGATTCGGAAAGGCCGATCCCACCCGTGCCGACCCGGCCGAGACGCTCCGCCGGGCGAACCCCTGGCACGGCCTCCGTGGGAAAACGCACGAGGCCCGCGGGATCCTCTCCCGCGGGCCTCGCCGTCGGCAGGGGCCATGCCCCCCGCTCGTCACTCTCAACCTATAGCACACCCGGGGCCTTGCGGCAAGGCCGTGGTCGGGCCGCACTCTTCGCGGCCGATTCCTTCGCGGGCCACGCGAGAACCTGATACCACGGGAGGCACATCATGCGTGAGCGGTTGACGACGGACGGGCCGCACGGGGACCTCGAACCGACGGGCGGCTACGTCCTGGACCTCCACCGGATCGACCGGACGCATCTCCCGCTCGTCGGCGGCAAGGGCGCGCACCTGGGGGAGCTCTCGCGGATCGAGGGGATCCGCGTGCCGCCCGGCTTCTGCGTGACGACGCTCGCCTTCCGACGCATCCTGGCGGACGCCCCGTCCCTCGAGGACCGCCTCGATCGACTGTCGCGCCTCGAGCCGGACGACCGGGAGGCGAACCGCGAGCTCTCCGCGGAGGTCCGCGCGACCCTCGAAGCGGCCCCCATCCCCGACGACGTGGCGGAGGCGATCAGCCGCGCGATCGCCCGCCTCGGCGAGCACGCCGCCTACGCCGTCCGCTCCAGTGCGACGGCCGAGGATTCGCCGACCGCCTCCTTCGCGGGCCAGCACGCCACGTTCCTCGACATCGTGGGGCCGGCGGCGATCCTCGAGCACGTCCGCCGATGCTGGGCCTCCCTCTTCACCGAGCGCGCCGTGACCTACCGTCTGCGGAACGGCATCGACCACCGGAAGGTCCACATGGCCGTCGTCGTGCAGCGGATGGTCGCCCCGGAGGCGTCCGGCATCCTCTTCACCGCCGACCCCCTCACCGGCAACCGGAAGGTCGCCTCCGTGGAGGCGGTTTTCGGCCTGGGCGAGGCGCTGGTCTCCGGGCGTGTGAACGCGGACGTCTACAGGGTGCGGGGCGACGACGTCGTCGCCCGATCCGTCGCCGCCCCACGCCTCGCCGGTCGCCCCGCTCCCGAGGGCGCGACACCGGAACGGGAGGCCGCCCCGGAGCCGCAGGCGCGGCCCGTGCTGACGGACGCGCAGCTCGCGCGCCTCGCCCGGCTCGGCCGGCGGATCGAAGCGCACTTCGGCTCCCCGCAGGACATCGAATGGTGCCTCGCTGGCGACGACTTCCACATCGTCCAGACCCGGCCGATCACCACGCTCTTTCCCCTCCCCGAGGCCCGGGACGACGAGAACCGCGTCTACGTCTCCGTCGGCCACCAGCAGATGATGACCGACGCCATGAGACCCCTGGGGCTCTCCTTCTGGCTCCTGACCTCCCCCGCCCCCATGGTCGCCGCCGGCGGGAGACCGTTCGTCGACGTCACGGCGGCGCTGGCGTCGCCCGCGCGCCGCACGGGTGTCCTCGACACCCTGGGGCGATCCGATCCCCTGATCGGCGACGCGCTGCGGACCCTCCTCGACCGCGGCGACTTCATCCGATCGCTCCCGGGCGAGGAGTCCGGGGTGACGCCAGCCCGGCGCGCGCCGGCCGGAACGCCCTCGTCCGGCGCCGGAGGCGCTGCACCCGCCGCACCCGCCGCACCCGCCGGAGGCGCCGGCCCCACCGGCCCCGGCGGCCCCGGCGAGTCCGCCGCGATCGAGGCCGACCCCGCGATCGTCGCCGAGCTGGTCGCGCGCGGCGAGGCGTCCATCGCCGCCTTGGAGCGCGACATCCGCAACCTGTCCGGCCCCGCGCTCCTCGACTTCATCCGGGCGGACCTCCAGGAGCTGCGGCGGATCCTCTTCGACCCGCGGAGCCTCCCGGTGATCACGGCGGCGATGGAGGCCGCCGAATGGCTCAACCAAATGCTGCACGCCTGGCTGGGCGAGAAGAACGCGGCGGATGCGCTCACGCAGTCCGTCCCGAACAACGTCACGTCGGAGATGGGGCTCGCGCTCCTCGACGTCGCGGATGCGATCCGGCCATACCCGGAGGTGGTCGCGTTCCTGGAGAGGATCGCGGACGCGGGCGTCGCCGCCGGCCAGGGCGACGGCGGGGGCGACGACGTCGCCGCCGCCTTCCTCGATGAGCTCCCGCGACTCCCGGGCGGCAGGGAAGCGCGAGAGGCCCTCCAGGGCTGGCTCGACCGGTACGGGATGCGCTGCGTCGGCGAGATCGACATCACGCGCCCGCGCTGGAGCGAACGCCCGGCCACGCTCATCCCCATCCTCCTCGGCCACATCCGCGCCTTCGAGCCGGGCGAGGCCGAGCGACGCTTCGAGCGCGGGAGGCAGGAGGCGTCGAAGAAGGAGCGGGAGCTTCTGGAGCGCTTGCGGGAGCTGCCGGACGGGGAGCGGAAGGCCGAAGAAGCCAAGCGGAGGATCGACCGCGTCCGGACCTTCACCGGGTACCGGGAGTACCCGAAGTACCACATGATCCGCCGCTACTTCGTCTACAAGCGGGCGTTGCTGGAAGAGGCCGGGCGCCTCGTGCGCGCCGGCGTGCTTCGCGATGAGGGAGACATCTTCTGGCTCACCTTCCAGGAACTCGACGACGTCGTGCGCACGAACCGCGTCGACCGCCGGCTCATCCGCCGTCGCGAGGATGAGTTCCGGTGGCATCGAACGCTCACGCCGCCCCGGGTGCTCACATCGGAGGGGGAAGTTCTCGGCGGGGCCTACCGACGCGGCGATGGGCCCGCCGGCGCGCTGGTCGGCCTGGCGGTCTCCGCCGGGACCGTCGAGGGGCGGGCCCGGGTCGTCCTGGAGATGGCGGACGCCGTCCTCGAGCCGGGCGACATCCTGGTCACCGCCTACACCGACCCGAGCTGGACGCCTCTCTTCGTCACGATCGGGGGGCTGGTCACCGAGGTGGGCGGGCTGATGACCCACGGCGCGGTCGTCGCCCGGGAGTACGGCCTCCCGGCCGTCGTGGGTGTCGAGCAGGCGACCCGGCGGATCCACGACGGGCAGCGGATCCGCGTGAACGGGACGGAGGGGTGGGTGGAGGTGGTGGAGTAGGGCGTGGCCGGCCGCCTCTGGCCGAACGCCCAGGATTCGCGCATCTTTCCGTCACGACACCACATCCCCTCAACACCGCGGATCGGTTTCATGGTCAGGATCTCGCTGCTCATCGCCGCGCTCTGCTGCGCCACGCCCGCGGCAGCCCAGCAGGAAGCGCTCTGGCTGCGCTACCCCGCCATCTCCCCCGATGGCTCGACGATCGTCTTCACGTACCGGGGCGACCTCTACCGCGTCGCGGCATCCGGGGGCGTGGCGACGCAGTTGACCACCCACCCGGCCCACGATTTCATGCCGGTCTGGAGCCGGGACGGCCGGCACATCGCCTTCGCCAGCGACCGGCACGGCAACTTCGACGTCTACGTCATGCCGGCGCAGGGGGGCGAGGCGCGGCGGCTGACCGTGCACAGCGCGGATGAGTACCCCTACGCCTTCTCCGCCGACGGCAAGAGCGTCATCTACGGCGCGGCGCGGCTGGACGCGGCCGAGAGCCGGCTCTTCCCGTCGGGCGCGCAGCCGGAGCTCTATCAGGTCTCCCTCGCAGGCGGGCGCCCCACCCAGCTCCTGACCACCCCCGCCGAGGCCGTCGACGTGAGCCCCGACGGTCGGTTCCTGGTCTACGAGGATCGGAAGGGCGGCGAGAACGCCTGGCGCAAGCACCACACCTCATCGGTCGCGCGCGACCTCTGGATCTACGACGTCGCCAACCGCACGCACCGGAAGCTCACCACCTTCGCGGGGGAGGACCGCAACCCCGTCTTCAGCGGTGACGGCTCGACCATCTACTACCTGAGCGAGGAGAGCGGGACGCTGAACGTGCACCGGATCCCCGTCGGGGGCGGCGCGTCGACGCAGCTCACGCGCTTCGAGGGCGGGCCGGTCCGGTTCCTCAGCCGCGCCGACAACGGCACCCTCGCCTTCGCCCACGGCGGCCAGCTCTACACGATGGCGCCGAACGGCGAGCCGCGGCGCGTCCCGGTCACGATCGTGAGCGACGTGGCGCGCAACCGCGAGCGCGTCATCACCTTCAGCGGCGGCGTCCGCGAGGCGGTCCTCTCGCCCAACGGCAAGGAGGTCGCCTTCATCTACCGCGGCGACGTCTTCGTCGCCTCGGTCAGCGGCGGGACGACGAAGCAGATCACGCGCACGCCGGAGGCGGAGACCGGCGTCGTCTTCTCGCCCGATGGGAAGACGCTGGCGTACGCCTCGGAGCGCGACGGCCGGTGGGGGATCTACCAGGCCAAGCGGGTGCGCGAGGAGGAGCCGTACTTCTTCGCGTCGACCCTCGTGGCGGAGACGCCGCTCATCGTCAACGAGCACCAGAACTTCCAGCCGAAGTTCTCCCCGGACGGGAAGGAGCTGGCGTACGTCGAGAACTACAGCAACCTGCGGGTCCGGGAGCTGGCCAGCGGGAAGACGCGGACGCTCCTCACCGAGAAGGAGATCTTCGGGACCGGTCCGGGCCAGTACTTCGAGTGGAGCCCGGACGGGAAGTGGATCCTCTTCAACTACCGGGTCCCCGGGATCGCCCCCGGGGAGGTCGGGCTGGTCAAGGCCGCCGGCGGCGAACCCGCGATCAACCTGACGCAGAGCGGGTTCAGCGACCGTTCGCCGACCTGGGTCCTCGGCGGGAAGGCGATGCTCTGGCTCAGCAACCGCGACGGCATGCGCGCCATGGCGATGTCCGGCGGGAACCAGTGGGACGCCTACGCGATGTTCTTCACCGCCGAGGCGTGGGACCGCTTCCGGCTGAGTGAGGAGGAGTACGAGCTCCTCAAGGAGTCGGAGAAGAAGGAGACGAAGGGCTCGGACAAGGACGCCTCGCAGAAGGCGTCGTCGCCCGAACCGGTGACGCTGGAGCTCGACGGCGCCCGCGATCGCAAGGCGCGTCTCACGATCCACTCCTCGAGCATGGGCGACGCGCTCCTCAGCGCGGACGGCGAGACGCTCTACTACCTGGCGCGCTTCGAGAAGGGGATGAACCTCTGGTCCACGAAGCTGCGCACGAAGGAGACGAAGATGGTCCTCGCGCTGGACGCGAACGGCGCGAGCATGGCGTGGGATGCCGAGCAGAAGAAGATCTTCCTCGTCGCCGACGGCGGGCTGTCGCTCGTCGATCCGTCGAGCGGGAAGCGCGAGCGGATCACGATCCGCGGCGAGATGGTGGTCGACGAGGACGCGGAGCGCGAGGCGCTCTTCGATCGCGTCTGGCGCCGCACGCGCGACACCTTCTACACCGAGGGCTACCACGGCGCCAACTGGGAGGCGCTCGGGAAGGAGTACAGGCGCTTCCTCCCCGGCGTGAGCAACAGCCACGAGTACGCCGAGCTGCTCAGCGAGATGCTGGGCGAGCTCAACGTGAGCCACAGCGGCGCGCGGGCGTCGGGGTCGGCCGAGGACGGGGACGTGACGGCGTCGCTCGGGATCTTCTACGACTACGCCCACACCGGCGCCGGCGTGAAGGTCGTCGAGGTGATGGCCGGCGGGCCCCTCGATCGCCCCGGGATGAACGTGAAGCCGGGCGCGATCATCACCGCGATCGACGGCGTCGAGATCGGGCCGGAGATGGACTTCGCCGCGCTCCTCAACCGGAAGGCCGGGAAGAACGTGCTCCTCTCGGTCCGGGATCCGGGCGCCAAAACCGACCGGCAGATCGTGGTGAAGCCGATCACCCCCGCCGAGGAGAACCGTCTGCTCTACGCCCGGTGGGTCAAGCGCAACGAGGAGGAGGTCGATCGCCTGAGCGGCGGACGGCTGGGGTACATCCACGTCCCCGGGATGAACGACGGCGCGTACCGCGACGCGTTCGAGGAGGTGATGGGGAAGTACCCGCACCGCGAGGGGCTCGTCGTCGACGTGCGCTGGAACGGCGGCGGCGACCTGGTGGCCGATCTGGCCATGTTCCTGAGCGGGAAGAAGTTCTTCGACTACACGACCGACACGCGGAGCACCGGCTTTGAGCCGAACTTCCGGTGGACGAAGCCGAGCGTGGCGATCACGAACGAGGCCGCCTACAGCGACGGCCACTGCTTCTCCTGGGCGTACCAGCACCTCGGAATCGGGCCGCTGATCGGCCAGGCCGTCCCCGGTACCTGCACCTTCGCCGGGTGGGAGATGCTGCAAAACGGCGTGCGCTGGGGCGTCCCCGGGATGGGCGTGAAGGACGCGGACTCCGGCCGCTACCTCGAGAACTGGCAGACCGAGGTGGACGTGCCGGTCTGGAACGCGTACGAGCTCGTGAGCCGCGGCCAGGACCCGCAGCTCGAGGCGGCGGTCCGGACGCTGCTGGACCGGATCGGGACGCAGGTCGCGACGCCGGCGGAGGAGGGCGGCCGCAGGGAGAGGTGACGCCTGCGGGGCTCGCCGGCCCTCGGGCGTGTCGGCGAGCCCCGGCGGCGGGGACCGCGCGTCGCGATCGCGTGGGATCTTCGCCGCGACGGAACGGCTCGGCCGGGGCCGATTCCGGCTGGGCCGTCTACGTCACCCACTAGCGAGCGGGCGTGCGTGCAAGGGCTCATGCGGCCCTTAACGCGCGCCCGCCGTTGCACGGGCCGGCACGGGATGCCTCGATCCCGTCACGCGCTCATTCCCGAACCGTCAGGAAAACCTTGCGGTCAGGACCGGGCCCCTCCGGGTCGGCCTCGATCTCGTACGTCCCGACTCGCAACGTCATGCTCATGTTCGCCGTCTGCCCGGGCGGCAGGTTCTCGATCTCCCCGTCGGGGCCCGGGCCATCCACGTCCACGTCGTATGGAACGGAGCCGTTGTTCGTCACGACGAAGGTCGTCTGACCGGGCCGCACCGTGGTGGGGTTGACCTCGAGCGAGCCATCCGTGATCCGCACCGTTACCGTCTGCCGAGCGATCTCCGGCACCATCGGCTCCGTGCGCTCGGCATCGGCGGCCGACGCACGCGCCGCAGCCAGTTCCCGGGTCGGCGCCCCGCACGCCGCGAGCCCCGCGGCCAGGATCACGGCGGCAATGGCCCCGATCACCCGGGCGCGCTTCCACTCGATGACGCGGATTCGAACCATGGCCTCCTCCTTGTCGAGCGATCCGGCGCTTCCCTTCCCCACCGGCGAGGCGGTGCTGCAAGGGCCGCACCGGGGAGCGGCCGAGACGGTCCCTGTGGCGGGCGACGGGGGTCCCGCCTCGACCGTTGCTCGGAGTGCTACACTTCTCGGTACAAGTCATCCAAGGTCCAGAGGTAGACCTGATCACGACTCGCTTCGGCCGCCCGGCGGAATCGGTCCGTGAATCCGTTGGAGGCGACGTATAGCAGCGGAGACTCAGGGTCCAGCGCCGTATGCGCCCAGGCCACGCCCGATCGGGCGAGGCGGTCCAACATCGCCAGGTGTTCCGTGTGCACGTGCACATCGACCACGTTTCGGTTCCACTTGATCGCGCCGGTGAGCACGCGCCCGTCGACCAGCGTGCATGCGATGTCCATCTCCAGCGGCTTGCGTTCCCTGTCCACGCCCTCCCAACGCCCCCACTCGGCGACGAGAGGCAGCCCGAGCGGCGTCTGGAGCCTGTAGTATGCCTCCTCCACGATCGTCTCGAAGACGTGTCCCATGTAGGCGTCGAAGTTGGGGGCGATATGGTCGCGCCATACCGCGGCGGGGCTCTGCGTCGCCAATGCGCTCTCCAGCGGCGCGACGACGTCGAAGAAGAAGCGCATCGCAGGGTCCGATATCCGGTAGCGGTAAGGGGACGTCCGCTTGGCCCCGAGGTTGCGCCCCGCTCGGACGTAGTCGAGAGCGATCAGCCGCTCGATCTTGTCGCGCAGCGGATGGCCCTTCTCCAGCCCCGTCGCCTGGGCGATCTCGTTGAGCTCGGTACGACCACGGCCGATGGCGCGCAAAATGGCGATGTACTTCGGGATCTCCAGGAGCCCCTGCTCCTGGAGGAGCGCGGTCTGGACCAGTTCGCGGACTTCACCGGAGGGGTGCAACATCAGGGAGATGATGTTGTCCGACAGCGAGTGCGAAGGATCGATCGCTGCCAGGTAACGGGGTGTACCTCCGAACACGCCGTACGCGCACGCCCGATCATGAGCGCTCGAGAATCCTGCCAGTTCGCCCGCGTGCCAGTAGTTGAACGGCCGCAGGTGGCACTGCCAGGCGAAGCGGCCGTAGAGCGGCGAGCCGCCACTGTTCAGGCTCTCCAGCGTCCGGACGGCCGAGCCGGATATCACGAAGACCAGCGGCCGGACGGGGCGCCGCATCTCCCAGGCGGCATTGAGCTCCGACGCCACGGCTTTGAGGTCCTTGACGTCCTCGCCCAGGTACTGAAACTCATCGAGCGTGATGATCAGCGGATCCGGAGAGCGATGATCGAGCAGTAGCCGGAAGACGCTCCTCCATGTGGGATAATCCTCCATGTGGATCTCCTCGCCCGACCACTGCGCGAAAGCGGTGAGCAGGGCAATACGGTTCTGGGTAGGCGTGGTCTCCGAGGCCGTGAAGTAGAACGCGTCCACGTCCTTCCACGCACGCCCCAGCAGGTGGGTCTTCCCAACCCGTCTGCGGCCGTACACGAGCACGAGCTGAGGACTTCCCCGCCCGAGCAAGGCCTGAAACCGTTCGATCTCCTCTTTACGATCGACCACCAAGTCCGGATCGCGGTACATCGTCGCCGAACCCACGTCGAAGGAGCGTTGCGAGACCCGTCCGGGACCGTGCAGCCGAGGCCCCGATCGGATATTTGATCCAATCCAATGGTATACCATCATAATGGTATACCATTATGATGGTATAGTATTGAAACATTGGAGCTGGGGCAACCCCACACCTTCTCAAGAGGTGGGGCGTGCGGCGAACTCGGGGAGGATCACAGGAGCTCGAGCGCCCGGCGGTACCGCTCGACGCGCGCGTGGTCGGCGGGAGTCGGATCGGGGATCCTGCTCAGATCCAGGTTGTCCTCGATGTCCGCGCGTTTGACGACCCTGGCGATCGGGTGACGCGCCGCTCGCCGACAGAAGTCGTAATAGTCCTCGCCCTCGCGTCGGGTGAGGGCGTCGACCGCCGCGAGCACCTCCGGATCGAACCCCTCCTCCCGCAGCCGTTCGAGCGTCCAATCCGTGTCCTCGACGACGTCGTGCAGCACCGCCGCGATCCGGGCCCGCTCGTCGTCGACCCTGAGCATGACCCGCAGCGGGTGGAGGATGTACGGGGCACCGGCCTTGTCCACCATGCCGGCGTGCGCTTCCGCGGCGAGGGCGATGGCTCGTTCGAGTGTGCTCATCGGCTACCGATCGTTGGTGCGTTGGAGATGCTCCGAGAGACGCTCCGCGAGCCGTCGAGCGTAGTCGTCCGGGCTCAGGTCAGTCCCACGCAGGCCCGTAACCGGATCGAGGCGCTTGTTCGAACCCGCGTTCCAGCGCCCGCCGTAGTTCGGATCGAAACCCGGGATCCCGAGATCGGAGAGCGCCATGCCCGGCGGCGCGGCCAGGCCGAGCCGAAGCTTGACCTGCCATCGGTTCGCGTCGTGTCGCATCCGGTTGGCGATCATGATCGCGATCGCGTCGGGCAGGAGCGCCGGGAAGAATTCGCCATCGATCGGCTCGTCGACGACCGCGAAGTAGAGCGGCCCCGCCTTCTGGAATCCGCCGCGGCTCACGAGAGCTTCCGCCTCCCGGCGCTTCTGCAGGCGAGCCTTCAGCGCGTCTCTGGCCAGGTCATCGAGGCGCTCCTGACCCACCGTCCATAGCAGCTGGAGATTCTCGATCGAATACTCGTAATCCCGGAGCGTCCTCCTCGGGCTGCCGGTTCTCCTGGTGATCTCCGCCTCGATTCCCTGCAGCAGATCGGCGATCTCGTTCTCTTCACCCGTATGGTCCGCCGCGATCGCGGCCTCGCCGAGGCGAGGGTCCGGAGGCAGGCGTCCCGAGAGGATCCCGCTGCTCAGAACACTGTCGCAGTCGACGTGGTTGACGACGACGACCGCATCCTCTCCGAGCGGCACGCCACCCACCTCGATCATCTCCAGCGCGAGGTTGGTGCTGGAGATGCGACGGCGCATCCGGGGTGTGGGCGCGTGGTGGTCGATGTTGAGGATCCTGCCCAGCCGGTAGCCACCCGCGACCTCCTCACCGAGCTCGATCCCGTCTACGTAGAAGTCGCAGGCGACGAGGTCGCCCTCGGCGCGAACGATGAGGACGTCCTCGGGCGCCACTCGGTTTGTTGTTCTAAGCAGTGCGATACTGCGCATGTGTGCTCAGGCAGCCTTTTCTGGGTCAGCTACCGCCACCCAACCGTGTCACCGCCGCGCGGCACCGTGTGCCAGGTCCCGTCGGCCACGTGCGATGTCAAGCCGTATCCGGCACCTCCAACTCCGCCTGGATCTCCTCGAACTGCTCGAGCGCGGCGCGGAGGTCCTCGATGATCTCGGCGGCGATCACGTCCGGCTCGGGCAGGTTCGCGCTCTCCTCGAGCGCCTCGTCGCGCAGCCAAAAGATGTCGAGCGACGCCTTGTCTCGCGCGACCAGTTCCTCGTAGTCGAAGGCGCGCCAGCGGCCGTCCGGGTTAGCCTCGCTCCACGTCTCGCGGCGGTCGTGACGGTTCTCCGGGTTGTAGCAGGCGACGAACTCGTCCAGGTCCGCGCGGGTGAGCGGGTTCTGCTTCAGCGTGAAGTGCTTGTTAGTCCGGAGGTCGTAGATCCAGAGCTTCTTCGTCCACGGCTCCTCCCTGCCGGGCTTCTTTTCGAAGAAGAGGACGTTGGCCTTGACCCCCTGGGCGTAGAAGATCCCCGTCGGGAGCCGGAGGAGCGTGTGCACGTCGCACTGCTGGAGCAGCTTCCGACGGATCGTCTCCCCGGCGCCGCCCTCGAAGAGCACGTTGTCGGGGACGACGACGGCCGCCCGACCGTTGATCTTCAGCATCGTGTGCACGTGCTGCAGGAAGTTGAGCTGCTTGTTCGACGTGCTCGCCCAGAAGTCGTCGCGCACCACCGTGAGCGCCTGCCGCTCGTCCTCGCCCTCGGCGTTGATCACCTTCACGCTCGACTTGCGCCCAAAGGGAGGGTTGGTGAGCACGACGTCGAAGCGCTCTCCGGTGTCCTGCCGCAGCGCGTCGTCCGTCCGGATCGGCAGCTCGGCCTCGCCGTCCATCGGGCCGATCCCGTGCAGGATCAGGTTCATGGCGCAGAGACGCGCGACGCTGTCGACGATGTCGATCCCGCGCAGCGCCTCATACTTCAGGTGCCGCTTCTCCTCCCGGCTCATCGTCTCGCCGTGGTGCCGGACGATGTAGTCGTGCGCCGCCAGGAGGAACCCGCCCGTCCCGCACGCCGGGTCCGCGATCCGCTCGCCCGGCCGCGGCCGCATCACCTCCACGATCGCCTGGATCAACGGCCGCGGTGTGAAGTACTGCCCCGCCCCGCCCTTCGTGTCCTGCGCGTTCTTCTCCAGCAGCCCCTCGTAGGCGTCGCCCTTCACGTCCGCGTCCAGCGACGACCACTCTTCCCGGTCGATCAGGTCCACGATCAGGCGACGCAGCTTGGCCGGGTCCTGGATCCGGTTCTGCGCCTTGCGGAAGATCAGCCCCAGCATCCCCCGCTTCTTCCCCAGCTCCTCGAGGATGTGGCGGTAGTGCGTCTCGAGCTCGTCACCGTCGCGGGCGAGGAGCGAAGGCCAGTCGTAGCCGGCGGGGACGATCGGCGCCTCGCCCCACCGCGCCCGCTCGTCCGCCATCTTCAGGAAGAGCAGGTAGGTGAGCTGCTCCAGGTAGTCCTGGTAGCTCAGCCCGTCGTCGCGCAGGACGTTACAGTAGTTCCAGAGCTTGTCGACGATCTGCTTGGAATGGTTCTGCGACATTGCGTCTCCGATACGAGATAGAAACACGCGATGCGGGGCACCTACGGACCACCCCGATCGCGCGCAGAACGTGACCCAGCCTCTTGGTCAGTACACGGTTTGGCGCCTGGAGCGGGATCCACCGACTTCAGTTTGCGGCAATCGTGGTCCTATCGACGAACTCGCGCTGGATATGCACCGGATGCAGGCGATCGAAATCGGTGTCCGCCGTCAGTAGCACCGCGTTCTTCGCGGCGGCCGCCATCGAGGGGGATCATGATAGTACCGCGAGAAACTGTTCGATCTCCTCGTCCGTTTCGTCTCCGGGCCACTGCCCGAAGATCCTGGCGAGGCCGCTTCGCGGACCCTGCGGCCGGCGCAACGCGCGAGCGCTTTCCGCCACTTCGAGCGCCTGCGGAAGCCGCGACCACGCGGCGGCGTCCTCCTCCGTCGCCGGGGCGAGGCGCTCCGCTTCGATTCGGAGTACAGCCCCCGACGGGCGGTAGCGCACCAGGCCCGACACGATCGCGTTCCGCCCAAAGAACCGCGCGAGCGATGCGGGATCGCCCTCCGTCAGAACGCCACGGACCTTGCTCCCGTTCTCCAGAACCAGGGTGAACGCCCTGTCGCTGTACCGGATCGCGTCGATCAGCCCGACCACCCGGGCCCGGCGGGGTTGGGGCGTCGCGCGACGGAGCTGCCGGATCGTCTCCAGCGATCCCGGTCCCACCCGCACCGTCGAATCTCTCCGCTCGTTCGAGATCTCGACCTCTTCCACCCCGCGCGCGAAAATGGCCGAGAAGCCCTCGAAGACCGCGAGGAGCGGTTCGTCATAGGCCTCGCTGTCCTTCTCCCCCTCGACCGCGTCGCGGAGGCTATCGAGAAGCAGCGCGATCGCCGAATCGTTCGGATCGACCGTCGGGAACATCTCGACCTGCCGGAAGCGATCCGGGAGCGCCTCGCGGAGCGTCGGCGCCCTGAGCCTGAGCCCAGGTACCTGTTCCGTGATGTCGAGGACGTCGAACGCCGACGCGGCGTCGAGCCAAGCCGGCGCCACACCCCGAGCCGTGCTCCTCCCCTCGAGCCGCAGCCGCACCGCGCCGCGGCCGCCATCGTCGATCGTGGCAAGGAGGTGACGCATGATCGGCCCCGGCACGCCACCGGCCGCGCCGCCGAGCCCCTTCAAGTGGACCTTGTACTCGGGCATGGGACCACCTCCGTGATGAGCATCGCGCCACGATGATAATACACCCCACCGTCAACGCGGCACCGGGACCGTCGCTCGCCGCCCCCGAGCCACCTGGCCGGCGCCGGCGCGGGATCCACGCTCGTCTCGAATTCGCTCCAGCAATACGCTCGCCGGCTCGTCCGACGGATCCTGCGGCACCAGCCGCCCCTCGAACGCACGCTTCAGGATGGATTGGCGGAGGCGGGTGGTTCGCCTTAGTTGCGTTGCTATTTCACCGCCAACGGCATCGAGTACCGTGATTCGTTTCTCGACTTCCGCAAGTATACGCCGACGCTCCGCATCGGGTGGTAATGGGACCGGAATTGCCGCTACCTTTGACAAGCTGAGCGTGTAAAGCCCCGACGTCGAACTCGCGACGCGTTCAATCGCATCGCGGCCCGAAGGAGATAGAAGCCAGTAGAGCACGTATGAAGCCCAGTCCACATTGACGAGGCGGATCTTGATCAGGTGGTTCTGATGGACGCATGAATCGATCGAACCATCCCATACCGCAACACGACCTATCTGGTCACGGCTACCATTTCCTTCCACGACCAGTAGGTCGCCTTGGCGAAGAAGGGCACGCTCCAGCTCTGCCTCGGTGACGCCAATCTCCTGTACGTCATCCAATCGCAATTCATTGGCGTAGACGTTCGCCACGCGAAGATACGGCACCTTTAGTGGCAGCTTACCACGCGTCCTATTCTTGGTAATTCCGCCGATAATCTCCCCTATCTGCTCCACGTTCGCCCACACCCACCCCTCCGGCAGCTCCGGCAACCCGGTGGTATCCGGCGGCTCGGGCTCCTTGTACCTCCGCTTCCAGCGGTCGTCCTTCGGCTCCTTCCCCTGCGCCCGGAGTCTTGCCAGCTCCTCCGCCTCCCACCGCGCCCGCCGCTCCTCCAGGATCCGCTCGAGGAGCACGTCGGCGGGCTCGTAGTCGCGCCCCTCGCGGCGGGCCAGCTCTGCCTCGGTGGGGACGAGGCGGCCTTCGCAGGCGGCCTTGAGGACCGAGGCGCGGTAGCGCTTCAGGTTGGCGCGGACGCGTTCGAGGGCGGAAACGGCGGCGTCGAGGCGGGTGAAGTGGGCATCGATCGCCTCGACAATGCGCCGCTGCTCCATTGTGGGCGCAATCGGGATCTGGTAGCGCTGTAACCGTCCAGTGACGATACTCGGAACGGTCGTCCCCCCCTTGGAGCATTCTCGGAGGATTTCACCACCAAACCGGACGAGCGCATACCGGATATACTCCGGCTCGATCCCACCAGCAGGCGTGATTGCCTTGAGATCTTGATTGATCGTGACAGGAACGGCGGTAGTCGCCACCGGCAACGTGTGGCTTAGGATGCCGCTTCGCGTCACGAGCAACACTGAACCTTCCGGGATTCGTTTCGCGGCGGACTTCTCCACTGCTGCATCCGTGATCCGATCTTCTGCATCGCGGATGGTACCCGTCTTCATATCCTTGGGTGAAACCCAAGGAATTGTCCCATCGCTCCAGAACTCAGGCTTGTTCTTGCTGGGAGTACCACCGCCGGACCATGTCCCGAGGTCTCCGAGTGACGCCCAACTCCATGTATTAGGCAAATGCCCCTCACTACTCACGCCGCCAACACCCCCATCAACTCATCCAGAATCTGCTTCAACTTTCCATCAAAGGCGCGGTGCGCCGCCGCCATCCCGCCCTTCTGGACGAAGGGCGCGTACTCGAAATCCTCGCGTGTGATCTCGAGGTTGGCGGCGACGTGGTCGCGGATCATCTCGAGCCAGAGTCGCTGCTCGTCGGTAAACGCTCGTCCTCGCCCTTCCTGCTCGGCGATCCACGCGTCGAAGCGCTCGCGAACGCGTTCGGGGAACGGGGCGAGGACGTCGTCGCGGTGGGTGGCGAAGCGGACGAGCGAGACGAGGTTGGTGAGGACGCGCTCGGGGCGTCCGCGCACGCAGGACGCGTCGAGCGTCTCGTAGGCCTGCCAGAGCTCCTCGGTGGTCCACTGCCTGGGCGGCGCCTGGATCGCCTCGGCGAGCTGGCGGATGTCGTCGTGGGTGGGGCGCCTCCCTTCGTTCGAGCCGAGGAGGATCTGGAGCGCGACGATCTCGTCGCGGTGCTCCTCGATGAACGCCTCGAAGGACTCGACGAGCGCCTTCGCCCGCTCCTTCGCGCTCGCGTCGTAACCTGCCTCGAGGACCTCGTCCTGGCTGACGGTGTCGATCGTCTGCTCCATCGACCGCCGCAGTTCCTCGATCAGGTGCCGAAGCTCGGGCTTCGAGGCGAGCGGCATGACCGCCTCGCGGAGCATCTCCTCCCGCGCCACGGCGACCTGGTCCTCCGTCGGCTCCGCGTCCCGTGCGAGGCCGAAGTGCTCGCGGGCGCGCTCTTGCTGCGCGTCCGGGTCGAGGGCGTGGACCATCCCCGCGGTGATCTCCTGGAGCGACGGCCCGCCGGAAACCTCCCGGACCCGTTCCTTCTCGGTCGACCCGAGCTGGAGGTCGAGGCGCGCGAGGCGCCCGGCGAGGGTGGAGACGACGTCGGGGTCGGTGCTCCCCATCGCGATGGCGTTGAGCAGCTTCTCGGTCGAGACCGTCGGCTTACGTTCGAGGGACGGGGAGTCGTTGAACTCGGCGCGCTCGGTGACTCCGACCGCGTCGACGATGACGAAGCGCGTCTTGGCCTTCGCGTCGCGGGTGACGGCCTGGAGGTCGTCGGGCCGGATGACGCGCACGCCGCGCCCCTTCATCTGCTCGAAGAGGACGCGGCTCTTCACGTCGCGCATGAAGAGGACGATCTCGAGCGGCCGGATGTCCGTCCCCGTCGCGATCATGTCGACCGTCACCGCGATGCGCGGCAGGTAGTCGTTCCTGAAGTCGCGGATCAGCTCCTCGGGTTTCCGCCCCGTGGTCCGGTAGGTGATCTTCTGGCAGAAATCGTTGCCCCTGCCGAACTCCTCACGGATGATCTGGACGATGTCGTCGGCGTGGCTGTCGCTCTTGGCGAAGACCAGCGTCTTCGGCACCTCGGTCCGGCCAGGGAAGATCTCGGTGAAGAGCCTGTCACGGAAGGTGCGGATGACGGTGCGGATCTGGTCGGGGGCGACGACGTCGCGGTCCAGCTCCGTCGCGTCGTAGGTGAGATCCTCGTCGAGTTTCTCCCAACGCTTCTGCCGCGTCTCGCGGTGGCGGAAGTCGACGTAGTGTCCCGCTTCGACCCTGGAGCCCTTCTCCGTGATCTTCGTGCGGATCCGATAGACGTCGAAGTCGACATTGACGTGGTCGGCCACCGCCTGCGCGTGGCCGTACTCCATGACCAGGTTGCGGTTGAAGAAGCCGAACGTCTGCTTCGACGGCGTGGCGGTGAGCCCGACGAGGAACGCGTCGAAGTACTCGAGGACCTGCCGCCAGAGCGTGTAGATCGAGCGGTGGCACTCGTCGATGAAGATGACGTCGAAGAACTCGATCGGGAGCGCCGGGTTGTAGGCGACGGGGACGGGCTCCCTGATCAGCGACTCGAGCGTGCCGAGCGAAGTCTCGTCCGCCTCCTCGTCGAACGAGGGCTCGCCCTTGAGGATCGAGTAGAGGCGCTGGATCGTCGCGATGCAGACCCGGGCGACAGGGTCGACCTTGTTCGACGTCAGGAGCTGGACGTTGTACAGCTCCGTGAAGGGGCGGCGCTCGTCCGGGGTGATGTATCCATCGAACTCCGCCTTCGCCTGCCTGCCGAGGTTGCCGCGGTCGACGAGGAAGAGGACGCGCCGCGCGCCGGCGTACTTGATCAGTCGGTAGATCGAGGTGATCGCCGTGAAGGTCTTCCCGCTCCCCGTCGCCATCTGGATCAGGGCGCGGGGTCGGTTCTCGGCGAGGGATTTTTCCAGGTTGCGAACCGCCCGGAGCTGTGCGGGCCAGAGGCCTTCCTCCGGTACCGGCGGCAGGGCCAGCAGCCCGCGGCGCAGGTTGGCCGACCCGATGACGTAGCCGGGCCGACGTTCGGTCGTGAACGGCGTCATTCCACGGCCGGGTTCGGCCGCCAGCGGCACACCGGCGATCCACGCCCCCAACGTCTCCGGCCGATGGAAGGTGAAGACCTGCCGGCTACGGGGTTCGGGATCGAGCCGGTTCGTGAAGCGCGTCTCGATCCCCGTGCTCTGGTAGAGGAAAGGGAGCGGGCGCCAGTGCGCCGGCACCGTGTCCGGAAGCCCGGCGCTGTACTTCTCGGTCTGCGCCTCGACGCCGGTGAGCGTGCTCCCTTCGGCCTTGGCCTCGACCACGCCGACGGCCTTCCCGTCGACGTAGAGCAGATAGTCCGCGAAGCCGTGGCCGCTCTTGAGCGGGAACTCGCGCACGGCGACGCCCGGCCCGGCGTGCAGGTTAAGGTCGGAGAGATCCTGCACGACCCAGCCGGCCGCGTCGAGCTGCCGGTCGATGTTCTTGCGGGCATGCGCTTCGGGTGTGGTCACGTCCCCGTTCCTCCCTCTCCACGTTCCAGCGTCAGAACGACGGGCGCGGCTTCAACGGGTCCGTGGCATGCGCCGCCCCGTGAATGACCTGAACCTATCCCATTCTTGGCGCCTCGCCCGATGGACGCAAGAATCCAGGGAGCGAAATCGTCGGCGCCTCACTTGCGCTCTCCCTCGGTGTACTTGAAGCCAGCTTATATTGAAGTCGCTGGCGGCTCCGTTACCGGGCGGCTACCGGCTGACCGCCGGTCTCGAGGTCCGCTGCGAATTCGTCAGGAAGGTCGCTCTCGCGGATCGCGCGCGCCACCCGCTCGACGTCGTACTCGACCCGGACGAATTCGACGGTGACGTCCGCCCCGACGTCGATCACGACGTAGCCCGCCCTCCAGTCGCCGTCCTTGGGGCGACCGACCGACCCCGTATTCACGAAGTGAATCCCGTCGATGGCCCGGTGCCACGGCTTGTGCGTGTGCCCGAACGCCACCACGTCGCCGGCTCGGACGCCCAGATGTTCGGCCATCTGCAAGCAGAATCGATCCGGCCGGTCCTCGGTCCAGTAGACGGTGTTGAGCACCGGGTTGCCGTGGATCAGGATCAGACGCGGTCCGGCGACGTGACCGCCGAGCGGGCGCAGGTCGAGGCGGAACGGCAGACCCCCGAGGAATCGCTTCGCCTCCACCGAGACGTGCTCGCGCGTCCAGGCGTAGGAGAGGTGAGCGAGTACTTCCTGCCGTGGATCCTCGTACCTGCACCCGCAGTGCTCGTAGTCGGTCGCCGTGGTGCTGTCGTAATTGCCGGCCACACCGCCGATCGCGCGCGAGCGGATCAGCGCCACCGCCTCGTTGGGCCAGGGGGCGTACCCGACCAGGTCGCCGAGGTGGTAGACCGCGTCCACATCCGAGCGCGCATCGATGTCCGCCAGCACCGCCTCCAATGCGGGCAGATTGGCGTGGATGTCCGAGATCAGCGCGTAGCGCATGGCTTTTCTTGTGTCAGGGAGCGACCGCCACGGATCGGACCATCACCGTAGACGACACCGGGCACAGATCGCGGAACTCCTCGGACGCCCTGATCGCCTCGGATGCGTCTTCGCGCCGGATCGGGCGGAAACCGAAGCGGGAGAAGAAGTCCGCCGCGGTTTCGGTGAGGAGGTAGAGGTTGGTCAGCCCGCGTCGCCGCGCGGCGTCCAGGATCGATCGGGTGAGCTCGCCGCCGAGCCCGCGCCCGCGCCAATCCTCCGCGACCGCGACGGAGCGAAGGAGCCCGTCGGCTCCGTATGTCTCGAGCCCTGCCACACCCACGATCCGGCCCGCGTACTCGGCGACCACGAACTCGGCCAGCCCGATCTCGACACCGGGCGTCGGCAGTCCCGCGCTCGCCACGAGCCCAACCACGGCGTCCTGGTCCTCCGGCTTCGCGGGCCGGAGAAGGGGTGCAACCTGTAGGGTCTCTTGCATAGGGTCCTCCGCCATGCCTCTCAGGAACAGCACCCAGGTGCGCAGCAAGACGTCGACGTCGCCTCGACTCCGGCCGGGCGCTTCGCCTCGGTTGCGGCCGGGCTCGGCACCGTCGCCGGCTTGGTCGCGCGGACGAAAGCGGCCATGATCCGGCCATCCACGGCCTCGGCGAAGGCGTCCACGTCCAGCCCGGCCTCCTCGAGGAACGCTCTCGCGTCCTCCGCCCGGTAGATGCGCGTCGGCTCGATGGACGGGCTCTCGAATCCGACCTCCACCAGCAGACGCTCGAACTCACTCGCCTCGAGCGCTCCGGCCACACACCCGACCCAGAGTTCCATCGACCGACGAACCTCCGACGGGACGTCGCCTCGAATCACAACGTCGGACACAGCGAACCGACCGCCCGGCTTGAGAACCCGGAACGCCTCCTTCAGGACCGCCCGCTTGTCCGCCGAAAGGTTGATCACGCAGTTCGAGATGATCACATCGACGCTGTCGTCGGGAAGCGGGATCTCCTCGATATGGCCCTTCAGGAACTCGACGTTCTCGGCTCCGACCTCGGCCGCGTTCCGGCGGGCGAGGGCGAGCATCTCGTCGGTCATGTCGAGCCCGTAGGCCTTCCCGGTCGGACCCACCCGCTTGGCCGAGAGCAGGACGTCGATCCCGCCCCCCGAACCCAGGTCGAGCACGACCTCCCCCTCCTTCAGCTCCGCCAACGCGGTCGGGTTCCCGCACCCGAGCGAGGCGAGCACCGCCGCCTCCGGAAGCGTCGCCGTGGTCACCGCGTCGTAGAGGTCGCGCGTGATCGGATCGGTCGAGCCGCAGCTTCCACCCGTCCCGCAGCACGAGCCCTTCTCCTGCCCCTGCATCACCCGGAGTGCGGCCTGACCGTAGCGCTCCTTGACGATCTCCCGCACATCGTCGCTCACGTTGCCCTCTCCAATCAAGAAATGTTGATGTTTTAGGCCAAAAAGAATAGGTCAATCGCAACACTGCCCTTCGTCGACGACGCCGCAGCCGCAGGCGCTCCACGCGGCTTCGTCCGGCCGCCGCTCCAGGAGGTACGCCGCCATCTCTTCGAGCACCTCGGGCCGGAGGGAGTAATAGTTCCAGCGCCCCTGCCTCCGGTCGCTCACCACCCCGGCCTCCTTGAGCACCTTCAAGTGGAACGAGAGGCGTGATTGTGCCGCTCCGACCGCATCCTGGAGCTCGCAGACGCACTTCTCGCCCGAGGCGAGCAGGTCCACGATGCGGACGCGCGTCTCGTCGGAGAGCGCATGGAACCACCGCGCCGCCTGAGCGAAGTTCACAGCCGTCCCGTTCATGCCCCCATGATACATCAAACAATATTGATCCGTCAAGATCCACGGCGACTGCAGCGGTTGCGGGTTTGGACGGTCTCTCGAGATGGGTGATCCACCTGCCCCCGGGTCCACACCCGATACTCGCGGGATCCGGCGACCTCTCGAGCGGGGAGTCCCGTCTGCGCCGATCAGAGCCGGATCGTCACGCCCAGGATCCAACCGCCGGTGCCCGTGTCGAAGATGAATCCGTTCTCTTCATCCTCGAAGTCCACGTCGAGGTGACGGTAGCCGAATCGGAGAACGGTGCCCGTGCCGATCTCGTAGCGGATCGTGCCGAGGAGCTGCCAGGTGAGGTCGGAGCCGATGCCGAAGCCGCCGATGTCGCCGAACCCGTGGACCCGCCACCTCTTTCCGATATCCGCAAGGGCACGCACGCCGATGACGGGATCGATCCAGCGCTCGGTGGCATCGACGACGACGCCGGGAAGGACGCCGGGCGTGAACACGAGTTCGGCGCTGCTGTGCCAGAGCCGGCCTCCCGCCAGCACGTCGAACGCGACGGGTTCCTGGGGGGTGATCCGGTAGAAGGGGAGGAGTTGCACGAGCGTCTCATCGGAGCCCAGCTCCACGCCGCCGAAAAGGGGCCCCGGGGTTCCGGATTGCTTGGAGAGCCTGATCAGGATCAGTTCGGAGAGGAGACCCCAGCGGCCCTTGCGCAGCTCGATCGGCAGCATGAGGGCGCCATCGAGATCCTTGACGATGTCGCTGAAGCCGAGGTCGACCTCGGTACTTCGGCCTCGGCTCCCCACCTCCCCCTCGAGCCCAGACGCCCAGAGATAAGGGGTCAGGAAGACCTCCCACCCTTCGGCTCGCCGGACGGTAGCCGGTGCGTGGGTTGTGGTGTTCCTCTCCGACTGGCGCACTCCGTCGCCAGCGGCCTGGGCGGAGGCTTGCGTCGCGATCACAACGGAGGCCAATAGAGCCAGCGCCCGTGGGACGGGGCGCCGAGGGCGATCCCAGCCGTCGGTGGCCGGCCGCGCACCCGTCGCTGGCTCCACCCGATGCGACCCCGCCGCCGACTCACCGACCACGCACGACCCGCCTGCGATCATCCTCCGCCTTCATTTCGGGCCGGTCGGGGCACGCAAGTCCCATTCCCCCCACGGATCAGAACCGCCGCGGTGGCTTCATCCTTGCTGCGGCGGCCCGGCTCCGACGGGTGGGGATTGAACCGGATTCCTGAACCCTCACCAGATGGCGCCCACATGGAGCCACCGCCCGCCCCGCTCGCGATCCAGGACGTACTCTGGCGATTCGTGGTCGCTTCCGTTGCCGGCGGGATCCTGGGCCTGCCGGCCCAGTTCAAAAGGCGGCCCGGCGGCATTCGGACGCATGCCCTGGTCAGCTTGGGCGCATCCGTGTTCTGCATCGCCGCGCTTGCCGTCGTGGGACCGACATCCGAGGAACTCCTCCGGGTGATTCAGGGGATCGCTTCGGCCGTCGGCTTCATCGGAGGCGCGGCGGTCCTGCGCGGTGACAAGGTCGTCCAGGGGATCAACACCGCCGCATCGATCTGGATCTCCGCGGCCATCGGTATCGCCATCAGCTTCATCGCCTCGCCGGCGCTGGGGATCCTGGCGGCGCTGGTCGCCACGGCCATCAACTGGGGATTCATGGCGCTGGATCTGAGGATGGAGCAACGGACGCAGCAGGGCGTGGACAAGCCGGAGGGGACGGACGCGGCCAATTGAATCGGTCGCGGAGCCGTGGGGCGGGGCGACCGCCGAGGCAACGGCCCTCTCTCGCGAGGCCGATCTCCCACCCGGCGCCTAGCGGGCGGGTGGCGTGGCCCTGAACTCGATCAAAGGAGAGCTACCCGCCGAGCATGCTGTGCGGCTCCGGGCATTCGTTCTCGGGGGCGCTGCTGCCGGGGCTGTAGCAGCATCCGCTACCGGATGTACGTCTCCGGCGACGCGTCGCTCATGAGGCGAACCTCGACGAAGTAAGGAGACTGCATTTCTGCCCCTACTGGCGTGAGAGCGCCATATCCATCTCGGCTTCCAGGTCGCGAGGCGCGACGCCGCTCACATCGACGATCACGCGCCGGATATGTCCCGTGAACCGGAACGGTGAGTCGTACTCGGCGCTCACCGGCTCGCCACTGTCCCAGCCGCAACAGAGCCCCTCGCCCGCCAGGGTGAAGGTGATCGGCACCGTACGCGGTATCCTCCCCTCGCCCACCTTGCGACCGTTGAAGTACAACTCCCCGGTTCCGCCGGAGCCCGGAGCGCCGCCGTCGAATGTGAAGACGTAGCGCAGCGACGTCATGCCGGCGGGCACCTCCTCGGTCGAGGTGATCCGGTACTCCTCCACCCCCACGTAGTTGTGGACGTAATGGAGTCGGCGGTCCTTGACGAAGAACGAATAGCCGCCGAACCGGCTGCCCATGGCGAGGAGCACGCCCTCGGCGCCCTCATCCGGGATCTCGACCTCGGCCGTGATGGTGTGGGAGCGGTTCTTGACGTCGACGGCCACGCTCTCCGGGATCGGCTGCCCTCCCGGGTAATAGGTGTAGCTCTCGCGCACCTCGGCGATCTGCGGTTTCCGCTCCCCGATGCGCTCCTGTGCCCGCCCGTCCAGCGGCAAGACGTTGTACTTGCCGGCCTCAGCCCACCAGCGAGCCATCATCTCCTGAACCTTCCTTGGCTCCTTGTCCGCCAGGTCATGAACCTCGGAGAAGTCTTCCGCCACGTGGTAGAGTTCCCAATTCCCCGCCTGGAGATCCTCCGGCTGGACGCGCTTGCCGAACGGGTGGGGGTTCACCGCCCGCCAGCCGTCGTGATAGATCGCACGGTGGGCAAACATCTCGAAGTACTGGGTCACGTGGCGGCTCGGCGCGTTGGCATCATCGAAGCTGTAACGGAAGCTGATCCCCTCGATCGGGCTCTGGTCCACGCCGCGGATCTCCGCCGGCGGCTCGATCCCGAGCACCTCGAGTACCGTGGGGACCAGGTCGATCGCGTGCGTGTACTGCGTGCGGATCTCGCCCCGCGAGCGAATCCCTTTCGGCCAATGCACGATCAACGGGTCGGTGGTTCCGCCCTGGAAGGTCTCTCGCTTCCAGCGCTTGAGTGGAGTGTTGCCGGCGAGCGTCCACCCCCAGGGGTAGTGGTTGTAGGTCGTCGGGCCACCCAATTCGTCCAGTGCCTTGAGATTGTCCTCCAGGCTCTCCGGCACCTTGTTGAAGAACCGACCCTCGTTCACCGAGCCCGTCGGCCCGCCCTCGGCGCTGGCACCGTTGTCCGAAACGACGAAGATCAGTGTGTCGTTCAACTCGCCCAGTTCCTCGAGGAAGGCGATCAGCCGACCGATGTGGTGGTCGGTGTGCGTGAGAAAGCCCGCGAAAACCTCCATCATCCGGGCGTAGAGCCGCTTTTCGTCTGCGGAGAGGGTGTCCCACGCCTGAACCTCCTCCGGCCGGGGCGAGAGCTCGGTGTTGGCCGGCACGATCCCCATCTCCTTCTGGCGCTCGAGGATCGTTTCGCGGGCCCGGTCCCACCCCATGTCGAACTTGCCCCGGTAACGGTCGGCCCATTCCCGGGGCACATGATGCGGGGCATGGCAGGCGCCGGGGCAGAAGTACAGGAAGAACGGCCGCTCGGGTGCGACCACGTGCGCGTCCTGAACGAACTCGATGGCCCGGTCGACGAGGTCCTCCGTCAGATGGTAGCCCTCCTCCGGTCGCTTCGGCGGCTCGATGGCGTGGTTGTCATCAACCAGATCCGGATACCATTGATTGGTCTCCCCACCCAGGAACCCGTAGAAGCGCTCGAATCCCCGCCCCAGCGGCCAACGATCGAAGGGGCCGGCGGGGCTCGCCTCCTGAACCGGTGTCAGGTGCCACTTCCCGATCGCGAAGGTGTTGTAGCCATGCGGGAGCAGCATCTCCGAGAGAAAGCCGTTGCGGAACGGGATGCGGCCGTTGTAGCCAGGGAAGCCGGTGGCCCCCTCGGTGATGCACGCCATGCCGTTGGAGTGATGATTGCGCCCCGTCAGCAAACAGGCCCGGGTCGGCGAGCAGAGCGCCGTGGTGTGGAAGTTGTTGTAGCGCAGCCCGTTCTGGGCCAGCCGATCCAGGTTCGGCGTCTCGCAGAGCCCGCCGTAGCAGCTGAGCTGTGAGAAGCCCACATCGTCGAGGACGATGAAGAGCACGTTCTGGGCGCCCTCGGGCGGCTTCGGGTACGGCGCCCACCATGGCTCGGACTCATCGTATGTAATATCGATCTTGCCGTGGAACTCTTGTTCGCTCCGGGCCATGGTCCTGCTCCTCTGGCGGTGGTCGGAATCTCCCGGGAGGGTGGCGGGGCGTGCGTTCCGGGAAACGGCCCCACCGGCCGCAGGGGTGCGTGCAAGTCACGGTCCCGATCGGCCGGGAGGCCGGTCCAGTCCCGATCGGGCAGACCCGGCAGTCGGCCATGGCGGCCCGAAAGCTGCTGATCCACGCCCCGCCGGACCGACTGGAATGCGCCGAGTGAGGCGAAGCAGGTGCAAACGCGATTTCATCGATCCGTGGGCCGCGCGCGGCAGGCGGCGGTTTGGGCGATGGCGGTCGCGCTCGCGGCGCCCGCTCCCGCGCCGCAGGACCCGCTGCCTTCGTGGAACGACGGCCCCGCCAAGCAGAGCATCATCGCATTCGTCGCGTCCGCGACGACGCCGGGCGACACCGGTTACATCCCACTCGCCGAGCGCATCGCGGTCTTCGACAACGATGGCACGTTGTGGACGGAGCAGCCGATGTACGTCCAATCCGCCTTCATTCGGGATCGGCTGCGCGCACTCGCGCTCGAACACCCCGAACTGCTCGAGAATCCCGCGGTGAGGAGCGCGCTCGGCCAAGATGGCGGGAACGGCGGCGGGGACGACGAATCATCGCATTTCGAGCCCTCGGCCGAGCTGCTGAGCGCCCTCGCCGCCGTGCATGCCGGATGGACCGTCGAGCAGTTCGGGCGCGCGGTGCTCGATTGGTTGGCGACGGCCAGACATCCGCGCTTCCACCGCCCGTACACCGACCTGGTCTACCAACCGATGCTCGAGCTCATCCGCTACCTCCAGCAGAACGGATTCCGAACCTGGATCGTCTCCGGTGGCGGTGCGGACTTCATGCGCCCCTGGGTCGACTCGGTCTATGGGATCCCGCGCGAGCAGGTCGTGGGGTCCACGATCGTCGTGCAATACGAGCTCCGAGATACGGTGCCGGTCCTCATCCGTACACCGCGGATCGAGTTCATCGACGACGAGGAGGGCAAACCCGTGGGGATCCACCGGTCGATCGGGCGCAGGCCTGCGGCCGCCGCCGGAAACTCGGATGGCGACCGGCAGATGCTCGAGTACACGGCCGGGGGGACGCGGGCGCGCCTCATGCTGCTCGTGCACCACGATGACTGCGAGCGTGAGTACTGCTACGATCGCGAGTCCGCCGTCGGTCGGCTCGATACCGCACTCGATGAGGCTCAAGCCCGTGGCTGGACGATCGTCAGCATGAAGCGGGACTGGAAAGTCATCTACCCGTTCGAGCGCGGCTCGGCCGGCCGCAATTCGGGCGGCCGGCGCCGCTGACCAGATCAGCTTCCACCGCTGGCAAAGCGTGCCATACTCTCGAGAGCCTGGTCGATCGTGAAGCTCGCCGCCTTCTGGGCGGGCGGGAACTCCTTGAACGTCTCGATGAACTGGGTGACGATGCCCTGCGCGGCGAAGACGATGTAGACGTGGTCGAGGAGCCAGTCGTAGTAGGTGTTCGAGGTGATGTCGGCACGCTCGAACGGGTCGGTGCGCAGGTTGAAGAGCTTGGGCAGCCGAAGCGGCGTGAACGGCTCGGCCCAGATCCGTAGGGTGCCCTGAACCCGCTGCTCCATGAAGACGACCTTCCAGTTGTCGTAGCGGAGCGCGACGAGGTTGCCGTCGTCGTCGAAGTAGATGAAACCCGGGCGCGGGCTCTTCTCCTCCTTGCCCGTCAGATACGGGAGCAGGTTGTAGCCATCCAGGTGCACCTTGAAGGTCTTGCCTGCCGCCTCATGTCCTTTCTTGCACTTCTCGACGATATCCGGCTCGCCCGCCATGGCGAGGAAGGTGGGCAGCCAGTCGTGGTGGTGCACGATCTCGTTGGAGACCACGCCCGCCGGAATCTTGCCCGGCCAGCGTATCACCAACGGGACGCGGAACGCGCCTTCCCAGTTGGTGTCCTTCTCGCTCCGGAACGGCGTCATGGCGGCATCGGGCCAGGTGTTCATGTGTGGCCCGTTGTCCGTGCTGTACATGACGAAGGTGTCCTCGGCGATGCCGAGCTCGTCCAGCAGATCCAGCAATTCGCCCACGTGCCGGTCGTGGTCGATCATCGTGTCATGATAGATCGACTGCCAGCGTCCCGCCTGTCCGATGCTCTCGGGCTTCGGGTGCGTACGCAGGTGCATGTGCGTCGTGTTGACCCAGCAGAACCACGGCGTCCCCGCCTCGTGCTGTCGCTTGATCCAATCCTTGGCCGCTGTCATCGCCGGTTGAAAATTGACCCACTGGCGACGGTCGAAAACTGACCCACCCCAGGAGGCGGGGGAGTCGGGCCGGAGCCGCGAAGCGGCAGAGGCCACGACTCGCCCTCGAACGTACGTTGA